>VTLG01008740.1_pt1 | contig 49707 bp, 63 predicted proteins | sample 4694571 | NCBI WGS metagenome assembly VTLG01 (sample SAMN12604809, study PRJNA352737) | marine metagenome | biome: ENVO:00000447; feature: ENVO:00000209|ENVO:00000569|ENVO:01000036; material: ENVO:00002151; isolation source: viral sequences binned using virsorter ... | reverse complement strand
ACTATTACCTTTTAACATATTTTGCGTACTCTGTTAAGGGTACGTTTAATCTTTTTGCCATTTGAACTTCTGCTGGCGACAACTTAACTTGTCTTTTTGAGCTAGTATTACCAGCTACTCTGCCTGCCGAAGCCACCTTTTGTTGAGGCTTCGATTTAGCAGAAGACTCTTCAAACTTGTGCGGAAACTCTTTTCGTAATCTTTTATCAACTTCATTGTAATAGTCATCAGTCTTTGGGTCAAAGCCTTCTTGTACTAATTTTTGATCTATTGAAAAAGCTGCAAGAGTCATAATTTCATCTTCACCAAACCAAGCGTTGTTTTCTACCCATTTTTCTTGTTTTTCATCAAGTTTAGGAGGAGCCTGGTATTGAGGTGCTGGTTGTTGGCCATTTATATTAACTGGTTGTTCTTGCACAGGTTGTTCTAAAGCCATTTTAGAAGTATTTACTTTATTTTCTTCTACGGCTATTTTAGCTAAAACCTCTTGTGCTTTTGCAACCTTATCAAAGTCTTGTACTTCATGAGCTGACTTAAGTGCAGACATAGCTTGTTGTTTTTGTGATTTTAATCTATTTTCTGCTTCCATTAGATAAGATCTATCTAGGTTTGAGCTTTTAGTTTTAAGTTGCTGGTTTTCAGCAGCAGTTCTTTTTGCATACTCATAAGCAGATTCTTGTCCTCTTTCTGCTTCTCTAAGCTTTCTTGTAAGATTATTTATTCTTTTTTGAACGCTTTTTGAATAATCCTCAAGTTCTTCTTCTTTTTTTGCTTCTGGTTCTTCAGAAACATCTTCTATTTGTTCCTCTGCTTCTTTATCTTCAGACTCCATAGGAATTTCTGTTTTAGGTTTTTTTTCTTCTACAGGCTCTAGTTCAACAATCTCTCCTTCTTCTACTTCTGTTTCTTCTACTGCCTTTACATTTTCTTCAGCCATTTTTTCTCCTTATACTGCAAGAATATCATCAGGATCTAGTATAGTAGCTATTACTTCATCATCGTTAATGATTCTGCATTCAGACTCATCTCCAAGTTTGAAACGAGCTCCAGCATACCTGCCTATCAATACCCATTGTTTTTCCTGACACCATGGTTCTGCAAATTTATTTGCGTCTTTATAGCAATCAGGGCCCATTTTTACAACATATCCAACTACTGTAGCTAAAGATTCTCTATCTACAGTTGATTGAACTAGGTGTATACCGCCATCGGTAACCGCTTTGCCTGCATAAGGAAGTATTAACATCCTCCAACCTGTAGGTTGTGGCATTCGGTCTAAAAAAGATTTTTCTAATAAAGTAGGATCTAGTACCCGTGCAGATTCTTTTACATATGCAGGGTTTTCTTGTTTGGATTCAGGACCACCATTTTCTGTTGGTGTATCAATTGTTTTGTTTTGTTTTTTTAAATCAGCTTCTATTGATTTAGCGACATGATCAGGGACTTGTATCTTGGTCATCTTCTTGTGTTTTTCCTAGCAGTTCTCTAAAAATATTTTCTGCGTCAGCAAGAGAACTGTACCGCCCACGCAAATATTCATACTGAGAGAAGTCTTTACATCCAGACAACATAGCGTCTTTAGTATCTTCTCTTCTAGCTTCAAGTTCTTTTAAAAACTTTTCAGCCAGCCAAACTGATGACATTAATAAATGCCTGAAAACTTGCCACCAAACTCGGCAGCCCCCATTCCTCTACACTTACCTTTACCCATACCAGGTTGAGGTTTTGTGTTTTTAGAAAAAGTACCAGCTTTAGTTTTTAAAGACACACTGCCTTTCTTACCATAGCTATTTTTATTTTTAAGCACTTTAGGTGTTTTCTGTTGACTTATTTCTGTTCTTTTATACATATGCTGTATTATGTTGTGTCATTTTTAATTTTGCAAGTATTAATTTTTGTTTTGTAAATCTAACATTTTAAAACGTGCTTGTTGTTCAAGTCTTGCTCTAGCAGTTTCATCACGTAAATCTGCTATATCTTCCATAGATTCTATTCTTTCTTTATCTACGTTAATTCTTCTTTGTGCGTCCGTAGCCTTACGTTTTTCTTCTTGTAAGAATTGTTGTTGTTCCATAGATAATTCTTGACCTTTAAGTGCAAGTTCTTGTTTTCTAATTGCTACCAATGGATCTTCATCACTTGGATCTGCAACTTGTTGACTATATTGAGTAATAAGCTCTGCCATAATCGGTGCAGAAAACTGAGCCAATATATCGCCTGCTTGTTGTGCCATCTGTTGTGCTTCTGCTGGGTTTGCCTGTTGTGCTTGTTGTTGTAGCTGTTGAAATTGTTGCATCACCTCTGGTGGCATTTGTTGTTCAGCTAAACTATCTGCTTTCATTTGTAAATGTTGCATGATATGTGAATGTATTAAAGCTTGTACTTGTGCGTTCATTTGCACAGGTGGTGTCTGTAATAAAGCCATATGTGTTGCTATATGAGCATCGTGATTTTGTTGACCAAATGCTTGAGCTTGTTGTCCTAACAACAATTTATTATTTTCAAAACCTGACTCTAAAGGACTAGGTTCTGTAGGTGGAGGCGGAGTAAGTATTTGTTCAATATTATCAACACCAATAGCTGAGTACATTCTTTTGTAAGATTCATATATACCAGTAGGGCCATGCACATCAGGATTAGATTGAACTAATGCCATCATTTCTTGTGCCATAGCAATACGTTGCGATTGACTAAATATGTCTGGGTTAGAGATTGGGAATATATCAACTCTTTCATCAAAGTCTGTTAGTTTAATTTGTGAGTTGCCACCAGCTATTGCATAGGGATATTCAGGTGGTAAATATTCTTTAAATACTTGAGCTAATAACTTAAATTCTTTTTTCTGTGAATTATGTAATCTTTTATGGATAGCTGATAAAACTTTAGTAGATCTTTCAAGCAAAGCTAATGTAGTACCTACAGGTGCATTAGGGTTACCTTTACCTGTATTAATTTCAGCAATAGATGCAAACTTTTTACCACCATCTACTAATATACCTAGTAAGTTTAACAATGTGCCACTAGGTTCTTTAAAAGGTAATGGTTGGATAGATTCTCTTAATGATCCACCAGGAGCATCAACATCTCTAAATTCTCCAGGTTGAATTGGAGTATCTTCATCTCTAATTCTAATACCTCTAGTTTTAAATCCAGCAGGTAAGTTAGCGAGAGTACCAGCGTCTATTAACTGTCTTAAAATTGAGGTAGATGCTTTAGATAAACCACCTATCATATGAGTTAAGCCAAATCCGTAGAATCCTAGGCCAGGTAAGAACTTAAAATGAACAAAGTATTCAACTTTATTTTTAAGTGGATCTTGTTCAAGAAAGTTTCTACGAATAGATAGTATTTCACTAGAATTAACATCAATAGTAACTATGTAAGGTAGTTTTACGCCTGTAGCCTCACCAGAATCGTCCATGTCCTCAAAGCCATCTAGCTCTAAATTACAATGCACCTCGTATAGCATGGATACTTCACCATCATCATAAGAAGACTCCATACCAGATAATTTATCTATTTCTTCTTTTACATCAGATGACTCTATATCATCACCGTAATCTATATCTACTTTACGATAAAAACCAAGAGCTTGTAGTTTTCTAACTTCATTCTCTGGCATTTTAATAACATTGGTAATTCTAGGACATGATTCTAGATCTGTGGTGTAGTAAGGTACGATTAAATCTTCTGGTGCAACAAATTTAGAAACAGCTCTACCTAAATTTTCATCGTAATAAACTTTCTTAAATGCAGAACCTGCAAGCGGTAAGTAGAACAACATTTGATCTAGTTCTTCATCAAACTCTTCCATTACATGAGTAATCTGATAGTTCATAAACTCTTTAACTCTTTGAGCTTGTTCTTCTACAGCACTATCGTAAGCACCAATAACTTGTGTTTTAACAGGTCCACCAGAAGGTAATAGCTCTTTGTAAGCTTGTGCTTGAAAAGTAGTAACGGCTTCACCTAATAACGGATGAATAACTCCAGACGCACCTTCAAAAGGTTCAGATCTTTCATCATCAAACTTCATGCCTAAATATTTAAGGCCATCGGTATAAGTACGTTCCCAATCTTCTCTGGATGATTTGTCTTTTTCTATCCCATCTACAAGCTCGTTAGCGATTTTACCTAACTCACTATCATCCATAGATTCAGCTAAATTTTCATCAAAACCTGTATTTATTTGTTCTTGCATACTAGATTCTAATATTGCACTGCCATCTTCTTGCATTACAAAATCTTCCATGCCAGCTTCTTCAATAGCAGCAAGTGCTATTTCCATGCCCTCATCTCCTAGGACTACTTGGTTTTCTTCATTGAGTACGGTTGGATTGATTTCTTTTTCTATTGCCATTAATAATATACCCTTCTAACTGGTGCTTTTTCTTGATCTGAATAGTCATCATCAAGTGAAACTAAGCCGCCCTCTCTAAATCGCATGAGAGCTTGAGTCATAGTATCACATAAATCATCATTTTTTCCAAAAGGAAACGCAGCACATTCTTCTATCATTTCTTCTGCAAACTTTCTTTCTGGTGCATAAACAAGTTCAGATTCAAAAATAGGTGCAACTGAGTGCATCCTAGTTGACTTATCATGCCCTCTTGTAGGTGAATAATTAACAACAGGTATACCTAATCTACGTAATTCATGCGTAAGTGGCGTACCTGATGCCTTTGCTTCAATCAACGTCATATCGGGTTCCCAATACTTATATTCGTTGTAAGCTATCCGTTTTAACTCTGGAAAGTCCCATCTACCTTTTTGTGCATCAAGTAAAATAATACAGTCAGGTGAATCAGGTGTTGGCCTAAATACACCCCATGTTGAAATAGCAGAATAGTCAGCGTTTTCTTTTTTACTAAACGCAGTATCATAACTTTGTATAATATAACTTACAGGTGGCAGAGAATCTCCTTCCCATACATTCCACCATTCACGTTTAATAATAGATCCTTCTTCGGAAGTAGGTGTCTGCATCCACTGAGCATTCCATTTTTGTACTGGCAGAGAAGCTTTTACTTTGTTTAATTCATCTATAGCCCAGAACTCAGGCCATAAAGCATTGTTGGTTTCAGGAAATATAGCAGGAAACTCTACTATTTCCCATTGATCGGCTGCATCTTCTTTTTGTGCGTCTAATAGCTTTGCAGTTAAATCTATAGAACTCCATCTAGTCATAACCAGTATGATGGCTCCACCTGGTTGCAAACGCTGTCTAGGTCCAGAGGTGTACCATTCATAACAAGATTCAAGGGCACTAGGGCTCAAAGCGTCTTGTTCAGAGTGTGGGTCATCAATAATAAGCAAGTCCGCACCACGACCTGTAATAGCACCACCGACACCAGCAGCAAAGTATTCTCCGCCTTTGTTAGTTTCCCATCTACCTGCTGACTTAGAATCAGCTTGTAGCTCTACTTTGTCAAAAATACGCTTGTATTCATCAGTATCCATCATGTTTCTTACTTTACGACCAAATCGTACTGCCAGTTCGCCTGTGTGAGTAGTTTGCATAATTTTACGATTTGGTTGCTTACCCATGATCCAAGCAGGGAAATAGGTAGAACAAAACTCTGATTTAGTGTGTCTAGGTGGCATATTGACGATTAATCGGTTAATTTTGCCATTTGCAACGTCCTCTAGCTTTTGTGCAAAGATTTTATGATGTCGGCCACAAATAAACTCAGGCCACATATATTCTACGTAGTTAAGGAAGCTATCTTGGCATTTCTTTTGATTTTTTAATAATTCAAGGCGTTCTTTGAGAACTAGGGTTTCTTTTATTTCTTGGTCAGATAAATGTGCTAGGTTCATAACTCAGCTAACATTTTATCAATATCGACAGGTCCACCATCTTTTAAAGAACTACCTGTTTTACCAGCTATGTAATCTTTTATATACTCTGGTCTTGGCTGTGTTGAGGGTATTTCTCTGCCTGACTTTCTATACAAAGCTGTAACTTCTGGATATTCTCTAATAATTCTTCTAGCAGGATTACCACCACCCTCTAATGTTTTGAACAGTGAATTTAATCTTCGGCCAGCCGAATCGTATGCTATATCATCTATTTCTTTAGCAGTATACGGCTTACTTGTTTTTAGATTATTCATTTTAAATGTAGGTGATGAAACATTTTCAGGGACTTTTTTTATTATATTGTGAAATTTTGCAGCTCCAAGATCATAAAAAGCACCTAGTCTATCTTTAATAGGCATTAACTCTATTTCTTTAAATAATTTAAGATCTTCAGAATCTATTAATTCTTTTACAGCAGCTTTTCTAACGTTTTTTTGTCTTGAAATACGAACTTTACGTATTAATTCTCTAACTCTATTAGGAGTCATAGTAGCCCTTCCTACTGGCGTAACTGCAGCTAAAGATATAGGATCTGTCAAAGTAGCACCAAAATAATCAATAACTTTATTAATATTTTTTACAACAGGATCTCCAAACCTAGGGTCAACATATTCTCCACCTGCAAAAGATGGATCTAGTGGAGAAAATGGTTCTATAGAACCTACGTCAGGTAGGTCATCATCACCAACGGGTCCACCATCTTTAAATGCGTCTATACCTTTTTCGGCAATAGCTTCTTTTAATTCATCAGTAAATTTAACATAAGTACCATCATAAATCGTATCTGTGCCTTCTATTTTGGTTTTTATACTTTTTTGTGCTTTTTTACTAAAACCAAGCTCACTTAATATTTTTGCAATTTCATTTTCGTTTTTGTTGTATTGCTCTGATAAAACTTTAAAATCAGCTGCAGTCGATTCTTTCTTAAGTTGTGCCTTACCAGTGTGAAACCCATCAGCACCTTCATCAAATGCTTCTTTAAAACGAGCTCTTATAGGTAGTTTACCATAATTGCTACGCTCTGATATTTTATTTCCTTTGATTTGCAGATATGGATCAGGCATAAAACCTTCTTTTGTTATTTTAGGATTAATTGCTTTTTTAATGATTGTTACACCATTAGCTAATTCCATAAACATCCTGTTAGGGTCAGAAACATCATCTAGGTAAGCTTTAGCTCTAGCTGCAGGATTAGGGCCAGCAGCAAAATATTTTTGCCTGCCTGTAGCTGGGTTTATTTCATAATATATTTCATCTAAACTTTTTGGCAAAGATTCTGTAAAAGGTTTACCTGTAATACGTTCTATATCTTTTGTTGAAATTTCAAAATTATCTATACCTAAATCCTGCCGTAAACCTGAAAGCTCAACTAGGTCATCTGCAGATGATCCTGATACTTGCGTAGAACCTGTTTCTTTAAAACTTTTAGCAGTAGCTGTATTAATCCTGTTTTGTAATTTTGTATACCTAGCTAATTTTTTTTGTATTTCTTTTTGTTGTTTTAAATCTAGGTATCCTGAAGGATCTTGATTAAATATTTTTTGTTTTATCTGTTCAACGTTTTTAGTACGTTTAAATATTTCTTTTAAAATTTTAATGTCCTCTAAACCTTTAGCAGAAATTGGATACATTTCCAAAAAATTTTCTGGAGTCAGCTCAACATATCCTGATCTACTTTTACCTCTAAGTGAATTAATTATTTTTGTTTCTACAAAAGAAACAAGACTCACTCTATCATCAGTAGGTACAAAGAACTTACCAGGCACTCTTGTGCCAAACTCAGTATCAGTAAATGTCTTGTATAAATCATCTCCTAGTATTTTACGCATGGCTTGTTCGTCATTAGCACGTAGGGCAGCATCAAACTCTGGTTTTAAACTATTCATCAATTCAGTTCTTTGTGTACCAACAATTTTTGCATTTGGGCCTACAGATATAGCATCTTTAATTGATATATTAGCTTCTTGGTAAACACGAGGTATTTTTGCAACAGCATCAAAATTATTTTCAGCAGAAGTTAAGGCTCTTTTCTTTTGCAACCGAATCTTATTAGGGCCCTCTCTGGTAAAGTCTGATTGTGTTCTAATTACGCTTTTTATTTTTTCGTTAGGACCAATACCTATTTCACGTAATGAACTTGTAATATCTTCTATTGTGTCAGCATGTAAGTCATCAAACTGAGTGCCTAATCTTCCAATAGGAAATTCATCACTAAACCCAGCACCGTCAAATACATAGGCATTTTGACCACTGTATTTTGGATCATTAATAGCATCACCGCCTCTGCCTCCTACTACATAATGACTGCCATCAATACTCCTACCAGATTCTAAAGGAGTACCTCTTACAAAATACAAGTTCTGCGTTTCATTATAGGTCATGCCTGGGTCTGCAAGATTGGCTGGTTGATATGGTTCTGGAACACGCCTTATGTTTAAAGCATCTATTTGTTGCCTAGCTATGTAATTATCAAGACTTTGTCTGGATATTTCTTTATTAGGACCTGCAGTGTTAATTAGATTAGGATGTATATCACCTGCTTCGTCTAATACATTGAGCAGTCTTAACTCGCCATGAACATCAATTGGCATATTTTTTTGTAATACTTCGACCCATTTTTCTGGTGTGGCAGTTTGTAAGTCTTTGTTTAAAGACGTTGTACCTACTTTGTACTCATTAAGCAATTTTCTAACTTTAGACTGCATAAAAGGTTGTTCAGGCCCAGTTCGATACCCTAGTGCAGCAATAGGTTTGGGAGTAAATGGCTCTACTTCGGGTAAAACGTCCTTAGAAGGTGCAGGCGGTAACGGCTCTTCAACAGGGGGTTTGAGGGTTTTTGGAGCGTCTACTGCTTTTGCACCAGACTTAGCTACAGCTTTTGCACCTCTAAGGAATCGAAATAATGGTATTAAGCTAATACCTGATAGTGCAGATAAGGCTATATTGCCTGCTGCACCTAGTCTATCTTGGTCTTGTATGTTGGTTTTTGCTCTACGGCCAAACTCACCCACTTCATAAGCTGCTAAAGCATCACCAACGCCAGGAGATAAACTTACAGCTATTTGGTCTACAACAGGTAGTTGTTCAAAAGTACGATAGGCATCACTAATATTACCATCAGCTATTTTGCTGTTTAGGTCTGAAAGTATTTCCTTTCTTGCAGCCATGCTTGGCTACTGGGATATAGAGTCTAGTAGGCTAGATATGTCGTCTTGTTGTGGATCGTTTTGAGCCTGTATACCAATCTTTTGCTGTTGTAACTGGTCAATTTGGTCAGCAATCATCTGTGCTCTTTCAAATTCGTTGTTACGAACTACCATGTCGTACTCAGTCATAAGGTTGCCAATAGCAGTATCAATAGAGAACATTTGGTTTTCAGGAGATCTATCTTCAAATCTAGGTTCGTTGTCGGACATGGGTATATTAGGTATAGATGGTCTTGTGCCTTGAGGTGGTGGACTCAACATACTTTTTAATTGTTGTAAGTCCATGTTGGAGATGGTTCTACCAGAGTTAGCAGGACCGCCTCCAGCCATGAATACAGATACTGGTTTTATCGCTTGTTCTTCAATAGTAGGTGGCATTTCTACAGGCTCGCCCATTGGATTACCAAACTCTTTTATATTTTGTAATTCTTGTTGTTTTTGTCTTTCGTCATCATAAGCTTGTTTTACTTGCATGAAGTAAACTTGTGGTATTTGTGCTAAATCACTCGCTGAGTCTTGTATTTGTCCCATAAGCTCATAAAATGGTTGGTCTATTTTTGCCAAGGATCTACCTAAATCATTAGGATCTGTTTCACTTAATACTAAACCAATTCCTGTGCCTATTCCTCCTGCCATTAAACCTCTCTCTAATGGACTAATTGGAGCTGTTAATCTTCTTCCAACACCTCTCATAGCTTGACCTGCAGCTACAAGACCACCTGAACGTGGGCTTGGAGTTTTTAAAACTGTTTCTGCTAAGTTTTGAGCACGACCAGGAATCATACGATCCATTCTCATTTGTTGCATTAATTCTTTATTTCTAGCACCTCTATCGGTACCAAACACTTTTTTAGCTAATTCAGCTGCTCTAGCGATACGGCTCATATACCAAACATCTCCCTGGCCATCTGTAGTTCTTCCATAGTTATGCCTACTTGTTGTAGAAAAGCTTGGATTTCTTCTTCAGAAGCACCTTGAGATACCATTTGTTGTAGAATTTTAATAATTTGTGTGAGGGCTTGTTTAGCCTCTTCTCGGTCAGAACCTGATATTTCGTCTAAATCAGACTGCATTTGACCAGGCATTTCTTGGGGGGCAGGAGTCCCTTGCATCATTGGTTGTTCAGGTGTCATTACTGGATCAACCTGCATACCCATCATATCTTCGTCCATGTGAAACCTCGTAGTTAAAATCTGATTGTATCAGAAAAAATATAAAAATTACTAGCATTGTGTTAAATATATGTTTTGTTTGTGTTTGTTATTAACCTTGTGTGTGTATACTATTGCCTTGCACTTTTTTGTGCCCCCCCATCAAAAATTACCGATCACCGACCGACTTTTGTGATCCATTGGGACTGCTAAACATAAAAAAAGGGAGCGTATTGCTCCCTTGATCCTCCGATTAATTGTTATTTTTCGTTTAACTTATCATAAAACTCTTTTTGCAATATTGATAATTGATGAGCATAGTGTGTGACATTTATACCTGTCTCATCTGCATACTTGTATAGTCTGTAGATTATGTTATCAATCTTGTCGCAATAGTAGTCTGCACTCTTTTTCATTAGTTCAACTCCTCTAAAGGAACTACTTGTTCTTGTTCCTGTATCTGTGCAAGTTCCAGATTAGGTTGCCCTTGTCTGATAATCTCAACACCGTTAACGATTAGCGATTGACAATCATCTTCCCAACCACCACCAATTAATTGACCTTCTATTGTTAGTCTTAATTGTATCTTCATATAAACCTCCTAATAGTTTTGTTTTAAAGATAAGTTCATTATACACGAACTAGATACATTTTGTAGACTTATTTACTTTTTTTATAAACTTTCTTTCTTCGCCTTTTATTAGTTCATAAATGAATAAACCTTGCCTGGTAAGATATTTTGGATTGTCCTGGATAAAAGCTCTGGCCTCATTAATAGATTGTGTTAATGATTTTGACCAGACCCGAGCTATTCCTCTATGGCAGTACCCGACATACCCGAAACTTTGTGTTTGCAATATGCTAGTGGCAGTTGTTAGATCAGACATAAAAACTTTTACTCATGCCCGATCTGACATTAGGAACACTACCACCAGCACAACAACTGCTATTGTAAATAGATCCACTATACCCACGACTGCTTTATTGCATAGCCGTCATCATATAATATACTTGACAGTGTGTATATTAAGTGAAAACCCATATCCATCCCACAACCACCAACAAAAACAGCGTCATTCTTTGTGAAACGCCAATCTAATAATTTAGAAACATAATAACTTATATTCTGTATTCGTTCTCCCGAGATAGCAAATACTTTTATGTGTCTACTCATACCAGATTGTGCAACATGGACAACTGTTGTATGTGCCGTGCTCCCTTTGGGAAACCAATCTTTTAAAAATGCTTCTGCTCTTTCTTTATCTGTTTTATATTCCATTTTACTCTCCTATATGTAAAAGCTCATTGTTTCATAGTGGATACATTTTGTCAACAACTTTCTTTTATCGTCTGGGACCTGGTAGATCTTACTTTTTGTAAGCTCTTGGATCTATTATTAAGTTATTGTGTGTTTACTGCCCTGCCCTCAACAAGTAAACGAAACTCCCGACCCGAATGAAAAAGCCCGACTTTCATCGGGCATTGAACTTACTCGCAATCCTTAATAGCTTGAACAAAGTTATCAATTGTATCTTCTTGCTTTTGAATAATGAAACTATCTAATGGTTCATCATTCTCTATCGCTTGTTGAACTAAACCTGCAAGTATCATTCTGTGCTTCTTTAGTTCTTTGGTTAAGTAAGCTTTATTATCAAATGTCATTTTCAATCTCCTAATAATTAAATGAATAACTATTATAGCAATTGGATACAAATTGTCAACACTTTTTTTAAACTAATTTATTTAGTACTCTGGGAGCGTGCTGGCCTCAAAGAGCTCTCCTGGTAAATATATAATTAATTAAATTACTGTGTGTTAATGCCTTGCCAAAAAATACCAAAGCCCGAAACCCGACCATTAAAAAAGCCCGACCAATGTCAACAGGTTGTTTATTTGTTCCAGCGTCAGCTTCTGGTTGGATCTAAATTTACTGTGTTTACTTTCTTGTGTGTTTAGCTTTGCTTGGCAACAAACCCGAAAACCCGAAAGCCCGAAATAAAAAAGCCCGAATTAACGGGCTCAACTCATTAGGAGAGTTTTTATTTATATAACTACCTCACGCATGGTTTCAAAGTGTCTGTTTATAACCACATCAACTTCGTAATGTGTATCGCAGTTTGGACAATGCCAATCCTCTATTTCTCCTGTGCAGTTATCTCCGAGATAATGTATATCTTCTTCGTTGCACTTGGGACATCTTTGAACGCACATCAAGAAACCTCACTAGCAATAGCCACAATGATTTCTTTAATTTTTTCCTGTGCATTTGGCTCTATTAATGCAACAGCAAGTTTATCAGCTACTTGACCTTTTATCTGCCAATCATGTCTAAAGAAACCTAAGGTGCTTTTACTATAATCATTCATAGAACTCAACCCAACCATTTCATCTGTGTTAAATTCGTTATAGTTCTTAATAGCTTCATTAACACGATTAACTGCTTCTGTATGTTTTTTAGATAGAGCCTCTCTTTCTGACTGTAGCTTAACAACCACTTCAGCAAGTTTCTCAACAGCTTTGTAGTCTTTAGACTTCTTCGCTTTTTCTATCGTGGTATCAAGTCTTTCCTTAACACCTTCCATAATCTGATTGACTATGGCTTCTTGTTCAAATTTCCTAATTTGTTTCATATCTAATCTCCTATTTATATTTAATATGAACTACTAATATATATTTTTTATTCGTGGTTGTCAATACTTATTTTAAGTTATTTTTAATAGAGATATATAGAGCTTGACGACCATACACCAGCAGGAAAATATGCTCATCTCTGGACACCAAATATTTATTTCCTAGCTCTGTGTTGGTTGTGATATATTGTGTATAGGTTATTTCCCGACCCGACCCGAAACATAATCCCGACAATCCCGACCCGACCCGATTGGATCAAAACTATGTGCATGATTTTTTTTTGAGAGAGAGAACGAGAGAGAGAGGAAATGCGATTAATCTCTAACATCTAGCCATATAAATAATCTTTATAATATTAACTAGATACAAATTGTTGACAAGTAGAATAATAAGAGTATGATTATAAAAGGTAAAGAAAGTTGCAATGAGTTGGACGACTTTTGAAAACAAAAGAGTAAGATAGGCCACCAAATAACTTTCTTTGCCGTTTAAATTGAAAACCATAATTACTGTAGGAGGTATAAAAATGGGAACAAGAAGTAATATCGCTTATGAGCGACCAAACGGGCAAGTAATAATGACATATTGCCATTATGATGGATACCCAGAATATAACGGCTTATTAATCAATGAGCATTACAACAACCAAAAGAAAGCAGAGGAGTTAGCTAATCAAGGTTATCTATCTTCTTTAAAACCTACTATTGAAGAAAGTTTAGAGGGCAGAGCAAACATAGAGCCACCTCAAATATACCATTCTTTACATTCATATTTGAACGACATTAATTTTGATATTGAGTGGATCTATTTATTTAAAAATAATCAATGGTATGTATGCGAGGGCATGGAAGTTGACAATGATTTTAAAATTATTGATAAGCAATATGTTGAGAATGACTTACAACCTTTATGGTCTGTAATTGCTAAACTAGAAAAGAGATCAGCATAATGAAAGCAATACACATAAACCCATTTGATCAAACCATTAAAGAAGTTGACATACTTGGCAACCTAGAAGATATATATGTTCTTCTAGGGTGTCGCACAATGGACGCAATTGATATTGATGAAAGTAATGTTTTATATATTGATGATGAGGGACTACTCAAAGATGAGCAAAGATATTTCAATATCAATGAAAGAAACCTAGCTGGTAAAGGCTTATTAATGGGCTTTGATGATGAGGGAGATACCATAGACACCACATTAAAAGCAGAAGATCTAAATATTACATGGCTACCAGAAGACCATGTAGAACAACCATTTTTTAATATTTTTACATTTTAAGGAGAATAATCATAATGAAAATTGATAAAGAATTATTAGAAGATATTAAAGATACACTTGAACACATAATAGATAGTGAAGAGTGGGAAACTTTAAAAGAAACTTCTAGTGCTGATATTTTAAAAAACAAAATAGAAACATTATTAGAGGGGAAAACCGAAGAAAAATGATAGAAGTATTAAAAGCATTACAAGAGGCAGAAATATCTGTAGCTTGTTTACAAGATGATAACTTTGAAAGCAAGAAAGAGCTTGACAAAGATTTAGAACATATAAGCAATCAGATAACCATAGCAATAAATATATTAAAGGAGCAAAACTAATGAGTAAAACATTTAAAGTAATAGAAACTTTGGCTTACAGAAATGTTGTCAAGGTAAAAGCAACCAATAAAGAGGAAGCCTGGAGTAAGGCTTTTGAGGGTGGAGAAATGTCTGTCAATGGAGAATGTGAAGATATAATCCAACAAAATGTAGACATACAGGAGCAAGACTAATGACTAAACCAGTATATCCAAATCCAATACCAGAACATTTAAAGCATTTATCTGAATGGAGATTAAGGGCTTTATTTTATTTATTTAGAGCGAGGTAACCCATGTCAACATATTACAGACCAACAAGGCCAATACCTTTGGCAGATATAAAGAACAATAAATCTTTACAAGAGCAAGGATTTACTGTTGTAGAAAAAGATCGCAAAAGAACTAGATACTTTATTTGTGAAGAAAATTGTTTGCACTTTGCTACAGACAAACAAGACAATGTCATTGATCTATTCCGTTATGGTCGCAATGATCCAGACTATATTTTAGATCCGCTGGCAGAAGAATTTAATGTAGTTTTCATTTCAGAATACGAAGATGAGTATGAAGACTATTATCATTCAGATACTCCTGTTATAAACATAGCAATTGGAGATTTAATTGAGGCAAACAAAACATGAACAACCTTTTTATATTTTCTTTAATAATTTTAGCTTTGACATGGATTATGCATGATCCACCTTATGAATGAAAAATAACTATTACATTAAAATAGTGCCATTTGACGCAGTAAAGCATGACTTACAACGATATCCAGATATTGAAACAGTTGGCTTTACTGTTGGCTATTTAGTCTATCAAAACAACGAACACATCAAATCAGCTTGGTTTAAGTCTTATAAGTCTTTATTTAGTGCTTTAGATAACTTCTTGAACAATTAGAAATAATTTGTTATATTCCGAATAAGGCATAGTCTGATTTTATATTTTTACTTTCAATCTCCTCTCCAAAGTTAGTTATGCCTTTTTAATTTCTTCTGTATCCTCATTATCCTCTATATCTTCATCTTCATCTAGGTTTCTATCAATCCAACCTGCTTCATACAAACTTTCTTCTTCTTTGTCTGTCATTTCATCTATAGCTTCTTGATCTGGTAGCTCCGAAGTTTCATCTTTATTTTCTATACTAGCTTCAACAACACTACCCATAAGTTGTTTCAGTCTGTTTTCTACTTCTTCTCTACTCATTTGATCTACTTTCCCGAACATAACTTCTTTTCTGTCAACGATTAAACCCCCGACTTTTAACAAAGAGTTCTGGGCAGAAATCGCAGCGTTAAATGATCCCGATTGTATTGCTTTGTCCCGAATATCATAAAGGTCTTGCACGGCCCGATCATAGTTAAGCTCATACTTCTTCTTCGCCTGGTTCATAAGATAATTATATTCTTTACGAATAATAGGCTTACTCATAAGTTTATTAGCCATTTGACGAGGACTTGTATACCCAGCTTTGTGGGCACACTCTACTAAAGATAGACGAGGATTATTGACTGCAATCCAAATAAAGTTGCGTTGTCGTCTGTTGAGGGAGTTATCAAGGTTGCAATATTCTATGGGAGCTTCTTCTTCTGAAGAAATGATAGGCTCATATTCTAGTTTATTTTTTCTATATCCCATATTTTGCATATTAGAGTAGCGGTAAGTTTTAATAATACCTACCCCCACTTTACCCTAAAGTGTATTGAGAGGATACTTGAGAAGTATAGATCTAGTCAAGTATTTTCTTAATTATTTATACTATTTTAGTTATTCTCTTATGACAAAAATGAAAAAAATACAATAATCCCGAAACCCGCATTCTTATCATGTTTATAGCTGTCATAACATAATGACAATAATAGACAATAATCTATTTGTTGGCTGTTTTGTCAATATATTGAGCCAAAAGCTCATCAATTAACCTAGCAACCTCTTTATCTTCAAACTCTGTGCTTACTTGTGCGATACAAAAACTTAAACTTGCCAGAACAATATTTAAACGATCTTCACCCCGATAAACCATGTTATCAAACATAGCATCAAGTCTAGCAATTACTTCCTGTAATGTAGGCTTTCCCATCTTGTCTTTGATTTCTACAATTTTTGGCATATCGCATGATAACACGATATTTTGTGAAAAAGAAACCAGGAGATCTACGCATTGTTTTAACAACAAGATAGGAGGTCATAGATCTCCCGATTTTTTAAATTTAAAGGTTGTTTAACCTTTTGGGTATAACAACATCCCAATTGCAATCATCACAACAACGGCCATCATTTACAGGCATTGCATTGTTGCCATGTTCCCAAACCACATCACCGTCATCATTTTTTAATGGTTTGATATATCCATTGCATATACTGCATTTAACTTTGTTTAATTCAGTTATGCTCAAATTGGGCACTCCTGGCTATTATCTTCATTCCAAAACATCATAATATCTCTTTGTGGATCATAGCACGTCATACCGACATTAATCTTATAATATTTTTTATAAGCACTCACCATTGAATCACTTTTTTTTGAATTGTAATCATCAGCAGCCTGTTCGTATGATAAACGCATCATTAAATATAAATCTCCTGTTTTACTCATATCTTTACCTCTCATTAATAAATATATACGATAATGTTGACATTATACATGGATTTAAGTAATATACAAGTATACATATTTTTTAAGAGGAAAAAAACATGAGTAAAAAAACAATTGTGTCTGATATTATTGATGAAATCATCAGTCTTACAACACCAAAATCTAAAGAAGAAATAGAACAACAAATCATGCAAGATAAGATTAACTATCTCGTATGGCAGGTAGGAGTTGCAGTTAAAGATCTGCAAGCAGAAGTAGATAAACTTAAACAAAAAGATAGGGAGGCATCATGAGTGCAGATAAATATTTTGAAAAAAATGACAAACTAGCATTTGAGTTGGCTATAGATATGCTTGGTAAATATGCAGAAAATTGTGAGAGAGCACCTGGTAAAGGATCTATGGATCCCATACTTGGTTCTTACTTACTTATGCATCAACTGTGTATTGGCTTATTTTACAAAGCAGAAGGTTTTGAAAATGAACTGACAGAAATAATGAATGATGCTATTAATGATGCTAAAGATACAGTAAAAAAATCTAGAGAGGCATCATGAAACTACCAGATATGTTAGAGGATCTACATCACAAAAAGATAGGCGATGCAGTTTACTTTCCAAACATGGATAATAACTTTTATCATAATGGACCAGGCATATCTTCTTCACACATTAGAAGATTTAGCCAAAGTCAGCTTCATGCATTAGAAGAAGTTATAGAACAAACACCAGCCATGAACTTTGGATCTGCTGCACATTCATTAGTTGTAGAGGGAGAGGGAGCATTCTTTAGTGATGTAGTCACTATTACAGGATCTCCATACACCAATAGCAACAAAGAACTTAAAAAAGAAAGTCTTGCTAAAGGTCTTACTGTTATTAATGAAAAAGACAAAGATACTATATATAGCATGGAAAACAGCTTGGTAACGGAAGCGAGAGCTTATCTAAATCCAGATAAAGAGTATCCTAGTGTTTTTGATTCACCCTACGAGGTGTCTATATTCTGGTATGAGCAAGATTTATTGTGTAAGACTAGAGCTGACGTAGTTTTAAACCCATTTGATAAACCACACGGGGAAAATGCCATAGTGCTTGTAGATTATAAAACAACGAGTGATTGTTCCGTCAGGGGTTTTACCAATTCGGTAAGGCGGTATTCGTATGATCTACAAGCTGCATGGTATAAACGTGGCTTTGAACGTGCTGGTTTCCAGGTACATGACTTTGCATTTGTTGCACAAGAAAAGAAACCACCATATGCAAGTAAAGTATTTAAGATGAATCATACCGACATGGAAGTAGGTTGGAACTTCTTAAGTGATTACTTAGAAGAATACAACAAAGTGGTATGGAGTGGTGGCAAACAAGCAACCATATATAACAGTCCTAATGTTGTTGACCTAGATACTGGTAACTTTTATAGAGAGGAACAAAATGATTGATAACGTAAACCACCCACCACACTATAAGAAAGGATCTGTTGAATGTATAGATGCTATCAAGTCAGCTCTAACCAAAGAAGAGTTCAAAGGTTATCTAAAAGCTGCTGCAATCAAATATATCTGGCGTGAAGATCATAAAGGATCTAACATCCAGGATCTGCAAAAGGCCGTATGGTATCTTAATAAACTTATCAAAGAACTAGAGGAGCTGTAATGGATCTTAGTTTTTATGCGGTAATTGGTATATGTCTTTTATTTATATATTCTTATTTGGAGAATAACAAATGAAAAAAGATGAATTAATAAACAAAAGGTTAGCACAAGCAAAAATAAATTTTTTTGGTGATTTTAATAATTTTACTCGCTATGTTGCACAGAAAAAAATAGAGGTAGAAAAATTAGAAAAAACAAAAGAAGCCATAAAAGAACAAATACAAAATAATTATTCTAACTTAACCAATGATGGTTTAAAAATTTTATATGAAAAACTAGGACATAATCCTAAATCATGTGAAGAGTGTGGCATTTACTTTGTTGATCATTCAAAAGGTAATGTAGCCAGATTTTGTTGTGAGTCATGTAGAGGCATTAATTGGAAAAAGAAAACAAACTATTACAATGAACATAGAAAAACAAATAAAACAAACTGAAAAGAAACTAAAAGAAACAAGGATAAAAGCACAGCAACTACAAGATGAGGTGTTTTTGTTAAAAGTAGAACTAAAAAAAAGGGGCTTAAAGCCCCTTAATTCTTAAACCAATTACCATTAAAAAGGCGGTACAGCTTCTTTAGGTGGATTCATATCTGAATCAGCCTCTGGTAAATACAATCTGATTTTAGTCTTCTTAGTATTTACTACACCATTATCACCCTCAAACTGATCATCAATTTGTTCAGTTTTAAGTATTAGTTTTTTACCCACAAAATCACTATGATTTTCTGGATACTTTTTAAAGCCAACAGCTTTGGTAAGCCTGGTAAATATCTCCGTGCTTATTCTTTTGTTGTCTTCGTTGGTAGCCCACAGGTTATACCATTCGTTATGATCACGATACTTACCGCCATCAAGCTGAAATGTAACCTTAAGCGTATGATTACCTGCTTTAGATTTGTATTTATCTGTAGCAATAATCGTTGCATTGTGTTCACCATCAGGTGCTAAAGGAGTGCCAGATGACATTTCCTCTAGATTTTCAAAAAATTCTACATCTCCAAAATCAGACATATTATTCTCCTTTATTGTCATTAGTTAATGAAAACCCTAATTTTTCAATTAGAGCACTTATATTAGGCTGTTCAAAGTTATCAAGCTTACCGCTACGATCTTTTGCTTTATAGCCCTGTCCATAGACAGTTTGCAACCATCTATTTTGAATATTCTTACCCTCGTCATCTTGATCTTCAATAATGCGTAAAGCAAGAACTTCATCAAAGAAATATGTAATTGACTCGCCTAATTTAGTCCCAACCATTTTAGGTGCGTGTCTAAGTATGCCGTCATCATTGACTACATCTTCTTTGCATAAAAATAAAACGTGCATATTTAAATCTCTAAAAGCACGCATTAAATTTGTAACGGATTCCTGGACATTACCATATGCCATACGTGGATCTTTGCTACGAGATTTCTCCCATGTCAATAAGATCTCACTTATTTCAGATACTGAATCTAAACACACAGTATCATATTGTAATTTACCAGACTTCAAAGCATCATGAAGTTCCATAACTTCTGCTGCTTCTTTTACTTCTATAGCCTCAACGTTGTCTGCATCTTTAATAGATAACAGTCCAGCTTCAGCACTTATAACAAGAACTTTGCCAGGACAAGTTTTAGCTAATGTTGTTTTCCCTGCTCCAGCCATTCCATACACCAAGATTTTTGCACCTTGGTCTTGAACTAACTTTTGCGGAGATACTATTCTACTTGATAATTCCATCTTCAATCTCCTTAAAATTAAAATTAACTTGCATATTATATACTACTTATCTACAATATGTGAATATTTTTTCAAAAAAAGTTACGAGGAGAAAAACATGGAAGATATAAACAAAGAAGATTTAATATGGCAGGCCAACTATTATCATAGAATAAAGTCACTATCATCACAAAAATTAAAAGAATTTGAAACGTTAGGAGTTAAACCTAATCATACAGATAGAGTAGTTAAAAGATATACTTTAAGAGAATACATTGAATTTCTTGGACAAAAGAAAGCTGCTGAAGATTTTGGGTGTTCTGAAGCTTCATGTAAATCATGGAGATATGGTTACAGGCAACCTACCATTAATCAAGCCAAACAAATAATAAAAGCTACTGAAGGCAGATTAGATTTTGAATGTATCTTCGGGTCAGTAAATGATATAGCACAAGAAGCTTAGTGTGTTTCAACTTAACATTACTGAGGAAGATACGTCCTTAGAGCAAGCACTTGCATATTATGACGATGGTTATAACGTAGTTCCTTTACAAAGATCTAATAAAAAACCACCACCTTTTCTAGGAAGCTGGGAAAAATATAAAGAAGTAAGGCCTGATAGAGCCCTTGTAGAGTCATGGTTTAAAGATAGGGACAATCTTGTTGTAGCTTTAGTATGCGGTAAATTTATTGTAGTAGATGCTGATTCACCAGAGGCGATGGATTGGGTAGATAAGAATATGCCTGCTTGTCCATTTAAAGTTATAACTGGTAAGGGTATGCATTACTATTATAACAATCCACAAAACTATACTACCTTTGCAACAAGAAGAACTCCTGAAACTCCAATAGAAAGATTAATAGATATAAGAGGTGTTGGTGGCTTAATTATTGCACCATGGAATAGACACGCTAACGGACAGATCTATAAGCCAGTAACATTTGCTGACTGGAAAATACATGATCATAATGATTTACCAGATTTTACAGAGGTTGAATTTCAAAAAATTACAGGCGTTCCAAAAACAGAAACAGGAGTGCAAACTGCACCATTTTCATTGGATGGTGTTATGGAGGGATCAAGAAATGATGGAGCTGCAAGAATAGCTGGATACTTAATATCTAAGAATGTAAATATACAATTTGTAAAAATATTTTTGCAGAACTGGAATAAAAATAATAATCCACCGTTACCACAAACAGAGATAGATAGCGTTGTAGAGAGCGTCAAAAACACTCACGATAGAAAGAACAGAATAGCACCATTATTCATTCAAGCTTCAGAAAGCATACAGAAACCAAAAGATTTATTCAACCCACCAGGACTATTAAAAGATATGTTTAAATTTTGTGAAGAGATAGCACAAGTGCCACAACCAGAATTATCTCTCATAGGTGCATTGGCATTAGCTAGTGTTACTTGTGGCCGTATTTATAGGACCAACATGAATAACTTTTCTTCTATGTATTTCATGGGTATAGCTAAATCTGGTCAAGGTAAAGAAAACATCAAAACATTTGTTGAGTCTGTGCTAAATGCTAGTGATCACGAAAAGCTTGTAGTAGGCGATGGTTATACATCAAGTGGTGCTGTGCACTCTGTATTAAAGATGAGGCCTACACAAATAACCATTATGGATGAGTTTGGTAAGAGATTAGAGGCAATCGGTGCATCAACCAATACAAATAGAGAAGATGGTATCCAAACACTTATGGAAGCTTGGGGGCGTTGTCATGGTACTTTGCGACCAGATAACTACTCACTTATGAATGTTCAGGAACAATACAAAGAAATGATGATGAGTCGTGTGACACATAAACCAGCCATAACATTAGTTGGTTTGTCAGTACCAAAGAATTTTTATAAAGCATTAAATGGTGGCAGGATTGCAGACGGGTTTTTAAACCGTTTTGTAGTTGTTGAATCTACAGAACCAAGAAGAGTGGGTGAACTTAAACGATTTACATCACCACCAACTTCTATAGTCAATTGGGTTAATTATGTTAGAAGGACAAGAGGAAATATGACTGATTTATCTAGGGATAATTCAGAATTAGATTTAGATCAAATAGTATTAAACTTTGATAGAGAATCAGAGGAGATACTACAAGACTTTGCAAGGGAGATAGTTAAACGACAAGATATACTAGAAAAAGATAACCTAGAGCCACTTTTAAGCCGTTCTAAAGAGAAAGCTATGCGTTTGTCTTTGTTATGTACTCTTGCGTCAAATGCAGACGCTACAGCCATTACAGGAGATATTACACGCTGGGCTGTAGATTTTATCAGATACTACGACTTATTATTTATAGAAGCTTGTAGAGATAAGGTAGCCAGTAGTGCAACAGAGTCAAAGATTAAACAAGTATTATCATTTATTAGATCTAGGAATGGCGAGGGTATATCTAAACGTGAAGTAGATAGACACGAACTATTTAGAAGTATGAAGTCTTATGAAGTAAAAGAGATTATTGAAAGGCTTAAGAATGCAGGGGAGATACAAGAGGTTGAAATTAAAATCGGTGGTAAAGGCAGACCAGCTAAAAGATTTGTAGCAGTTGACCCTACTTTCTTTGAAGATAGTTAAACTATTGGCCTACCAGCGACTTGTTCTGCAAAGTCTATACGTTCTGGTGATAGTGGATCTGTAGGTGATTGCATAGGTTGGACATCTGGTAGTTGTAGTTCTGAAGTTTTAAGTGGTGCAGTAACTTGTTCTCTTAGTTGTTGGAATATATTAAGGCCTTCATCTGCTTGTTGTTGTATATCTTCATCTGTTATACCAACTGCAGTTTTTGCTGCTTCAAATCCTTTTTTAGTAAAATCAACACCAGACTCCACATAAGATCCATCAACCATTCTAACGCCATACTGTCTTGCTGCTCTTTCCATCATTTGTATCATTTGTGCGATAGAGCCTGGATCTCCTTTGGTTAAAAGCCCAACAAACTTAGGGCTACCTAATAAACCACGAACAATAGTTAGTCCAAGCAAAGCAGGTAATGTTTGTAAAGGTGCAAAAACAACAGCAGCACCAAGTCCCGCAGCTACCAATCCACCAGCACTACCGCCTCTGCCTAATTCGCCCTTGGTTAATACGTCTACTTCTTTTTGAAAATTTCTTAAACCTCTAGTAAGTTCTTTTCCAAACATAGCTTCTAAAGTTTCATCACCGTAGCTGTTTAGTGCTGTTTCTAGATTGCCTGACTTAAATATATCGTTAATCTTACCTTTGCCATTAAAATCTACAGATCTTTTAAGCAGTTTCATCATGCTTGCTTGTTGTATGCTTTTAAATACATCATCGTCTACAGTGCCTTTTAAAGTGTTAATTACAGATGCGTTGCCAGGTCTAAATACAGTATCAGTAGTAGCTTCTATACCTTTTTCAGGTAATTCAGATATTGCTCTATTAGCTCTAAACTTCATTACCTTTTCTGATTCGTCAGCTAAAGATGATAAAGCTCTTACGAATGCTCTACCTTGATCACTAGCATCTAAACCAATATTTGTACCAGTAAAGTCATCTACAAGATTACGAAGATCTGCTGGTTTTAAATTAGGTTGTACTCTGTTTAAATTCCTAATCGTTTGTCTTACAAGTTGTCCAGTTGAAATTCCTTGTGCATTTCTAAAAAGCTCATCTATTTTTCCTTTAGCTGCCATATCTCTATCAAAGTTAAAAAACTGTCTAGCAAATGTAGTAAAGTTAATTCTTTGAGTGCCACCATCTGTAGCTTTGTATATAGCATCATCAAAAAACTTTTTCTTTAGTTGTGCTTTTAATTTCTTCTCTGTAATTGCCTCGTCTGCTTTATTTATAGATTCTAAATATTCATCATAGTTTCTAGTAGCTTTAAATAAATCTTGCAAATCTTTTGCAGAACCTCCTAAAAAAACTCTTTGGTATATTTCATCAGGTGGATGTGAACCTCTTGATGCATTAGATATTATTTTTTGTATATGTAGGTTATCAAAAGGTTGCATTCTTTTTGCATTTACCCTATTTGCATCTCTTAATAATTCTAACGAATCTTCAATTAATTTTTTATCTTGTTGTTGTATAGAGATACCTTGTCTTGCTAATCTTGTATTTATCTTTTCCATAGATTCTTTTGCTAAATCAGTCATAATGCTTTTAGGATTATCTCTTTTGTATGCATCTATGTAATGTTTTAAATCGTAAAGCAGTTCTCTTTGTGGCGATGCACCTGGAGCTTCTGTAATATAAATATCTAAATCTTTTTGTAAATTTCTAATTTGAAACAAACTTAATCCTTCACCTCTTGCTGCTTGACCAGGTGCTGTTTGTCTTATTAAATTTGAATACGTATCCTCTAACTTATTTATAATTCCACCTTTAATATTAGGGTCTTGAATACTTAAATCATAGCCTGGAAAATCGTCTTGAAAAGATCTTATTCTTAATAATGATTTTTCAAAATATGTGTGTGCAGTTTCATTAATCGTTGCATTTATTGCAGTTGCTATACCTACTTCTTCTGTAGATTTTTGCACAAAATCACCAGTTGCTCTTCCAACACGTTGCAGTTCACCAAAATCATCTAACTCTAATTTAAAAACACTTCTCATGTCTTTCATCATGTTGTCTACTTCTTTGTATTTATTACCCACTTCTTTAGTAACGAAAGCTCTAGCTGTAGATACTGTTTCTTTTATTGTTTCACCAAATTCACTTCTGCTTGGTATCATTCCATAATTACCAACTTCTAAAGCATCTACTTGTACTTCATCTAATAATTTTTCTAATCTATTAGTAACATCTGTTTCTGCTTTTCTTAAGTCTTGCATTTTTTCATTGATAGATTTATCTAATCTACCTTTTTGTGATGCTGATATATACGAATCTAATGCTGCTCGTTCATCTTTAATTCCTCTCATAACATAATTTAGTTCTGCCATAAGATAGGAAGCATTTGCTTTGTCCCTATTATTACCAATTACTTGTTCGGCAATACTTTGTGTTCTTCCAGGTAACATTCTTTCAAGTGATTGTTGTGATGGTATAGCACCTGGCGTTTTATCCATTTTCCAATTAAACTGTTTAACTTTGCCTTGTTTTATTGCACGTTTTATTTCACTTTCAGTAGCTTCTTTGCCAAGCTCCATGTCTAATTTCATAATATCATCTACAGATCTGTTTTGATTTTGTTGAAATAATATTCTTTTATCACGTGGAGTTGCTCTAGCACCTAAAAATGTGTTGTAAAGTTTAAATACACCTTCACCAAGACCTTGGCCAATAACACCGAATCCAAATTCTTGCATATATAAATCATTAATTTCATCTCTCTCTTGTAATTGAAAACCCTCCATAGTTTCTACTACTTCTTCCTCTACAGCTTTACCAGCACTACTACCAACACCTGCTGCAAACATCCTAGCTATAGCTTCTCTTTTACCAAACAAATGTTTAAGCCCTTGTATAATTTTCAATTGAGGTGTAAAGGCAGCCATCATACCTATAATAGGGCCAGCAACTCCTGCCATATCTGACAAGTCGCCTGCACGTAAATTAAAGTCATTTTCATCAATAATCGTATTTAGGTTTATTGTTGAACCATCAGTAAGTGTTTTTGTTTTAATTAACTTTCCTAAACCAAGTTGTTTCATACCTTTTGGTGTTAGTGCAATTTGTCCTTTAGTATTTCTAGTAAATCCTTGATCACCAACTTCATTTAACAAAACATTTTCTTGTTCTATCGGAGTGTCGGAGTCTTGTGTTTTATTAAGAATATTTAAAATTACTTTATTTTGTTCTTCTGTAGTTTCTGCTAAAGCTAAGTTTCTTCTAAGTTTTTTATTATCAACTCCAGTTTCATAATCAAAAAATAATTCATCATAAAATGGTGACATAGCTCCTTGAGCTATTATTGCTTTTACTTTTTTTCTAGCCTCTTCTGCTGTTTTTGCTTCAACAGTTTCTATTACACCTGGAGCAATTTCTACATCAAATATTTGCATCATTCTTCTGCTAAAGTTATTTTTCTTCTTTGTGCAGTTACATCAGCATATTTATTTGAATAATCTTTACCAACAGGTAAGGCACTAGGATCTTTTCTAAGTGTTGCAATATAATTTATTAAACTGTCATTATTTTCAATCAAACTTAAACCATAGTCCCCCTCTTGTACTGCAAAAGTAAAGTTAGTTTGTAGCCTGCTTTGTGCTGCTTGTATATTAGTTAAAACACTTCTTTTGGTTAAATCTAATGTTTCAAGAACTTCGTTAGGATTAGTTCCTAATGTAAGACTTCCAACTAATTGATCAATAATTTGTCTGTCTAAGTTTGATATTGTCTTACCAGATTCACCTAATATTTCACGAATGTTTGCTTGTTTAATATTATTTAGTAAAACTTTTGCTCTTGTTCTTGGTTCTAAATCTTCAAACTTTGTACCTGTTTTACTAGGCTTACCATCTATGTCAAAAAATACACCAACTTTCTCTGTTATTTCTCCAATAAACGCTGCTACAGATGCTGTATCTTCATTTAAAACAATTTCTCGCACTCTATTTATAGTGTTTAAAGTATTACTACCACTTATTACCTCATTGTAATCAGCGTTCATTTCTTGTGCATTAGTTCTTAATAATTTTTTTAACGAAGTTTCAGGGCCACCTCTTTCTGCTATTTCAGCTTTCTTTTCTTCTATGGCTATAAGTTTATCCATTTCAGCTTTTCTTTCATCTGCAGCTATATCTCTTGCTGCTCTTTCTTCTGCTGCTTTTGCAGCACCTAATGCAAGTCCAGGTCCTACTTGTCCTGATTCTACTAATCCAGCACCAACATTTCTTATAAAGTTTAAGAACCTGTCAGAGCCAAAGAAGCCAGGCTCGTTAAGTTTTTTAGCTGCTGGACTACGTGGTGCTTTATTTGGGTCAGAGTCTTCTCCTGCAGCTATACGTGCTTCTTCTTCTTTTTTTATTTCTTTTACTTGTGCAGCAACTTCAGCTTTATTTTTATCAAGCTCTGTCATGCCTGGGAATTTAGTTTTATCTATTTCAAACTTTAATTCATCTGGAGATAGGCCATCAAACTTATCTATTGTTTCTAATAAGCTGTCAGCTTCTGTTTTATCAAGGTTAATACTTGGTTGTTGTATGTCATTAAGTAGGTTTGTGATTTCATCTACATCTATATCTGCTGGTCTTTGTATATCTTCTTCAGCAAATCTATTTTCTAAATTCTGTCTTTCTTCTGACAATGACTCTAAACTCTCTGTTAAATCAGAAAGATTTAATGTAGTGTTAAATGGATCTTCTGTGGACAGAGGTTCAGTTCTTTCAGGTCGCATCATTAATTCATCTGGAGATGTAGTAAGCATATTTGTGTTTGGATCAATAAAGGTACGTAAAACTTCTTGATCTTCAGGTGAATAAGCACTAAGTATTTTTTCAGTATTTTCTAAATTTACTTGTAATTTATAATCTTCTGGAGGCATTAAAAATCTTGGTTGTCTTGCTTTCATATCTTCATTGATAAATTCATTATCAACAACTGACGCTGTTGAAACATCAGGAACAATAGGTTCATCTTTTTCTGTTATACCTCGTAACATAAACCTTGCTCTATCAGCGTCAGATGGTATAACTGATTCGCCCATTTGAAAACCAAAAGGTTGTCCTAATCTGCCTTCGCCTTCAGGTATACGACCATAAGAAAGTTCACCACCAGCATCTTTTAAAAACTCTGATCCAAAAAACTCACCAGCACCTCTTATACCACCACGAACTATAGGTTCAAACTGTCTTGCAATCCTAAAACCTATATCAGCTATATTAGTGCCAATGTCTTCTCTTGCTTGAAAAGGCCCTATTCCAGGTGCGTCTTTTTCTTTAAACTGCTGTAAAATTTTTTGAACTTCTGACCCTTTTTCTAAATCTTTATCGTATAAAATTTTATATGGACTAAAACCCATTTGATTAATAAAGTCTGGTTTTATGTCGTAAATTATTGGTTGACCTGTTTTTGGATCAATAGTTTTTAAATCTCTTATTTGGTATGGACCTAATGTATTAGATGCTCCGCCTTTTTGAAACATTTTACGATTCATGAAGTTCATTAACTGCTACCTTGTTGCGGTCTTGGAGCCATAGCACCATAAGCACTAAATGCAGCCCCTAATCCTGCTGCTGTAGGATCTGTTGGCATACCATATTGTGAGTCAATTTTAGAACTAGATGCTTGATAACCAGGTAACATTTGACCTATCTGGCCAAGTGTTTGCATTGGTCTGTACTGTTGAGCTAACATTTGATCGTATATTCTACTTAATCCAGTTTCAGCAATACCTCTACCAGTTGTACCATATCCTGATAACTCACCTCTTTGGCCTCTTCTAAGTTCTTCTTGTGTTCTACCTAAACCAGTCATTTGGCCACCGTATCCAGCTAACTGCTGTCCTAGATCTGCTGCAGCACTACCTCTGCCTACACCAATACCCATAAGTCCTTGAGCTCCAGTTCTTTTAGCTTGTTGCTGTCTTGCAAACTCACCAAGACCTGTGCTTTGTGCTTGAGTAAATCCTGTTTGTCTTATACCACTTAATGCTTTTGCTAATCCCTCTCCTAGATCTTGTCTTCGCTCTTCTGCACCAAGTCTAGCTCTACTACCACCAAAAGCACCAGAACTAATCTCACGAGCTCTTGCGGCAATATCTTGCTTGTCACCAGCTTTCATTACATCTTCAATAGTTTGTTGTACCACTGCGTCCTCATAAGGATTGTAGAACTGTTGTGTCATACTAGGGTCATAAGCACCCATAGTATCTTGATATATCTGCTCTGCTTGTGTGTAATATGGGTCTTGTAGTTGTTCAGCTCTTCTTGATTGTTGTATTGCTTGATTAACCAAATCTCTGTTTTGTTGTAAGAATGGTTCAAAACCACCAAGTCCTGCTACAGCTTGTTGTCTAGCTAATAACTCTAATGGAGCAAGTCCTGCTGTTTGTTGTAACGGTACATCACTACCAATTAGGTTTGCACCTGCTTGTTGCAGTTGATTGTAAAAACCTGGTGAGTCTGCTGTACCAAAGTATAGAGATCTTAATAGTGGGTCTGTTTGAACCTCAGATGTTGCCTGTTGTAATAAAACAGGATCTATTGCACCCATAGGCATTTGTGTTTGTGTAGGTACTGCCCCAGCCGTAGGTGCCACTGCAGCTGGCGTAGTAGGAGCAGGTTGAACTGGATCTGGTATAGGTGCTGGGGTTGCTATAAAACCAGCACCAGGATCTGGAGGAGGGTTAATAGCATCTACAGGTGGCTTTACAGGTGGCTTTATTAATCCTTCTGGTCTAAAGAAATCCTCTGAACGTCTTATACCTGGGCCAAAGCCAAAATCTTGTAGAGGAGGTGATATTGGTGGTTTATCAAAATCAATTAAATTTGGTATTTTTATTCCTCCTATTCCACCTACAGGAGTATTTGGTATTTGCATACCTGTATTTGTTGGTGGTGCTACTGGTCCTGTCGGTGAATTAGCTATGGGTAAAATACCACTACCTAATGGTCCACCGCCTGTTACTGGTATGCCGCCTGTTCTAGGAGCTTGTGGTCGTTGCTTTATAGGCTGCGGAGATAAAGGCGTACCAAATGGACTTGGTTGCTCAAATATACTTCTTTCACCTATTATATCTATTCCAGGCTCTCTTAACATAGGTCTAACACCCATAGCAGAACTTGGTCTACCAATAGGTGACATAATTTGATCTCTAAATAGTTTTGATAAAAAACCCATTAGACTTGACCTATATCGTTATAGTTCTCAAATATTTTCATAAGCGTATCCATATTTTTTGCACCCTTTTGTCTATTTGGTTTACCGTTTGGTATAAGCTCTATACCTGTTTCAGTTTTAGTTACTTTAAATCCACCTAAACCATTGTTAGCTTTAGCTGTTTGCACAAACTCACCATCGCTTAACATAGCTGGTATATCATCACTTGTGCCTGTTCCTGGGCCTATGCTTGGACCGCCCATACGTAGGTCTAATTCTTGTAATCCGCCTTCAGCAGCTTTTCTTATGCCCAAATCAAAACCTTGAAATGTTTGTTGCGGCATTAAATCTGGCCTTACAGATTGTCTTATGTCTTTAAGTCCACCTTCTTTCTTTTCATAATCAGACTTAACTGCTTTACCATATAGTGCAGCAAGTGCAGCCATTCCTGCAGCACCTCCAATTCCTCCGCCTCCTCCGCCACCAAAAAAGTTTCCAAAAGGTGAGCTTCCAGCAGATGCAGCCATTTGTTGCAATTGAGAAAATAGTTGTGGATTTTGTGCTATTTGAGTTGGGGTCATAGAGTTAAGTGCCTGTTGTGCTTGCTGTGCTTGATTAGATGCAGCAACTTGTCCTGGAGTACCGCTCCCTAATCTCAATCTATTTGCTAATCCTTTTCCTGCCTGTGGGCCACCTATAAATGAAGATCCTGTTTTACCAAACATACCGCCTGCTAGCGGGCTTTTAAGTCCTGCCATAATATTACCAAAACCACCGCTTGCAGCACCTCCAGCAATAGAAGATATGCCTGGAATACCTGCCCCAGCTACAGCACCTAAACCTTTGCTTAAAACACCACCAACTTTTGTAGCCAAGCCACCAATACCAGGTATTTTTGTAGCCAAGCCACCAATACCACCTAATACTCCTCCTAAAGCTGTACCAACTCCAGGAATAAACATAGCAACAGGAGCTACCTTTTTAACTACTTTCTTCAAGTTTTTACCTAGCTTTTTAAGGAAACCAAACTCTGCCATGCCTGTTATAGGGTTGATAGACATACCTTGACCTACAGTATATTCACTTGGATCTAGTCCAGCAGACATCATTTCTTGTTCTATAATTCTTTGTGTTTGTGGCGAGATTACTGGTGGGACTACCATTTCTCCTGGTGCTACGTGGGCTAGCATAGAATCTTCTCCTCTTCCTAAACCTGCTATGCCTGTTCCTGAGTTGTCTATTCTATTCATGCTCTATTATTCCTGTAAACATTTTAACCAAAATACTAATAAGTATCTATCTCCTGATTCTACTGCAAGTCCTCTGTGCATATGAGTAAAACTCGGAAAAATTAGAGCGTGGCCTGTAGGTAATGGTTCAACTGTGCCACGTTTTAAAAACTCAGTTCCGCCACCTTTGTACTTTCCAGTGTTCAAAGGAACTACCATACTAATATCAGCACTTGCATCGTGATGCCAAGCACCTTGTTTTTTATCCTTTAAATTATAGTTGGCTATCTGTATTCCACCACTATCTACGTGTCGGTTCCAAATATTCAAAAATATAGGATTACCTATAGTATATATCGTTTGCATCAAAGATTGAAAGATTTGTGGACAATTATCTTGAAAAGTTATTTCTGGTATTTGCCGTAAATTATCCTCTTCTGGGTTCGGATTAAAGCCAAAATGAGCTTCTAAGTGCTTCATTTCATCTAAAAGTATGTTGCAAAACTTTTCTGAAAAGAAAGGAACTGTATAGACATCTTTTAAAGGTTCTTCAATTATTTTGTCTAATTTAGTGTTTTTTCGTGGTTGTGTGCCACTATCTTCATAGAAATCTACTATTGGTTGTATAGAGTCTTTAACTGCATCAAATGTATCTTTTTGTATGTACCAATCACTAGGATATGTAAGTAATAGGTTTTTTGGCTGATATATAAGCTGTTCTGCTGTATTTATCATAACTCTATTGTTATATCACCATTGGTTTTTACAGAAACTTCACCTACATCTGATGTCATTTCAAAACCTTTAGGAAGTGTTCTTTCTCCTATATCTACCCATTTATTACCCGTATATACTTGTAATACACCTACTGTTGTATTCCAAATGATGCTGCCGTCATTAAATTTAAGTGTATTTTTTTCTGCGTCAGTAATTTGTCTTACATTATCAAGATCTACAGAACCTAGGTTTATTTCAAGTATTCTTACTAATCTATTAAAAAGATCTGAAGTAACTGTATCACTAGCAATAGGTAATTGAGTTTGTAGAAGTTTGCTCATCTTTTACCGTCAGGCTTTATATCTATACGTGTGGCTCCTAGCCTCCAACCTATTGATAAATTACCATCACTAGAAGCATCATCATCAGACTCAAACCTAAGTGCTATTTGTCTAGATCTACTTCTAACAAACGCCTGTTGTGTAGATGAACTAATTGCACTTGTAGAATTTGTGGTTAAGGTATCACCTGGAAAGTTTCTTGTTTTTAAAACTACATTCACATTGCCGCTATTATCATCTTGTATAAATTTATAGTCAGGAATAATTCTTTTTATAAATGAAAACTGTTCGCCATCTCCTATATCTAAATCAGAACTTTCTATAAAAACATTAGTCATAGGAGAACCATCGTCATCAAAACCAAGTTCCTGTTGATACAAGTATCCGCCACTTACGGCTCTTGGGAAGTTTTCGATGCCTGAGTCAAGCCATGCAGTTCTAGTTAGCTGTCCGTAGAACCAAATACCTTCTACATAATTGTATATAACATATCTATCTACTTCAGTTGCACTACTAGAACAATAAAACCAACCTACCTCACTTTTATCTTTTATAGTAAATGCATTTATTTTAAATGATTGAGTAAGGTTTATGTCTGTAAACACGTAGTTATGAACTGAACAAGGTAAAGTTTGAACACTACCGTTGTATGAATAAAAGTTGTTATAACTCATCCAATAGACACCACTAGGAGTAGTTATTGCTGCTTTGGGACCTATTAACCCTGTGCCTTCGTTAATTAAATTAATACCAAAAGTAAAGGGTGGGCCTATAAACTGCATACTGTAAAGAGCTGTATCAGTCCAAACTAATATTTCTTGCCTAGCCTTTACACCACCAATAATAGATGAACCAGACGATAGTCGTAGTGATCCTGCTGTGTTAGTTGACAATGGTTCAAAGTCTAATGCGTTTTCTTGATCACTAAAGGCAATAAGCATAGGATCTATAGCTCCTGTTCTAGTAGACCCAGATATAGGATCTGCACCTAAAACTATAAGATGCCTATCTTTTTCAGATGTAATTACTTGCAATCCTTTTGTAGGAACAAGATTTGCACCTGATATACCAGATAGTTCTACAGCTCTTGTTCCCAAGCCATTGTTTTCAGTCCATTTATATATGCCAGCATTCCTTTGATTTATTATTAAATCTTCACCAAAGTTATCATGAGTCCATATTCTAAGTTGGTTAGTATCACTTAAAGCAGATGTACTGCCAAAGGCACCCGAACCCCATCCGTTTAAACCCCAACCTGTACCTGGAATATATACATCCAATCCTACATTTATTTGATAAGCACCAACAACAGATGATCCACCATTTCCTGAATCAGAAGCATTAGCTGTTACAGTAGCACCAGATGTGTCTTTAGCTTCTATTGTGTAACTATTAGCGTTTACTATAGTTGCTATTTGATATTCTTGATTTAAAACAGCAGCAGTAACGTTACCGCCAAGACTTGCAGATCCAGAAAATGTAACAAAGTCATTCTGAACTGCACCGTGTGCTGTATCTGCAACAGTTATTGTAGCGTCACCATTTGATGCAGAAAATGTTACATCTCCTGCTGATGTGGTAGATCTAATAGGTGTAATGTCGTTAAAAGAACCACCAGCTTCTATGTAATACTTAAATGTAGTGCCTAAGCCTAAAAATTTAGTCCCACCTAAAGAAATCCAAGGGTGTAATGCTCTGGTGGTTCCTAAATAAGTATTTGTACTAAGTTTTTCCCAACCACCAAACTTTTCTGGTCTACCTTTTCTAAATCTAACAAGGTTACAATCAAACCAACCGCCTTCATTATCGTAGGCAGTACCTTCTCTGTTTATACCTGGTCTAAATGTAAGTTTCTGTAAAGGCATTGTTATACCTCATGCCATTCTTTGCCTTCAAACAACAAAGCTTCTGCTTCTCTTCTCCTTACAAGGCCTTGTAAAACTTTTCCGCCAGCTTTGTTCCATCTTTTTATTTGTGCAGGAATGTCATTCCAATCTGGATGTGAACTATTTAAAACTTTTAACAAAGTTGAGCTTTTTAAGTTAGCTGGACCAAGATTAAATACCCATGAAACCATAGCATCAAATTCGTTTTGTTTTAAATCTTTATCAACCATATCATTTATATAACCTTCGTATTCTTTCATTTCGTGTAATATCAAACCATCGGCTTCTTCTTGCGTAATAGTATCGCCTTCTTTAACACCTTTAGTTGAGCCATAACCTATTGTCCAAACTCCTGCTGCACATTTGTAAGCTTCAAGCTCACAACCCTCAAACTTTTTAATTAAAGATAAACCCTCTTGTGATATTTTCATATTACTCTCCTTTATCGTTGGTGTGAGATGCTCCAAAATAGAACGAAATAATCGCACTTGCTAATCCTCCAAGATAACCAAGCACTAAATTAATTAATGCTTCGCTGTTTTGTTCTGGTGGTTGAAGTGTTACTAAGAATATGTACCCCATAAACCCACCTATGGTAAATAAGCCTATAATTCTTGCAGTCCAGTCTTTGCTAAACATACCTCTAGCATTTTGTTTGTCTGCTACCTCTAACTTAAATACATCCACATCAAGTTCTTTCATTTGTACTTCAAACTCTTGTTCAGCCTTTTTAAGTTCAAGCATTTGTTCTGGAGTTGCGTTTTGGATTGCTTGTTGTATGGATTTTTGATCGTTAGATACGCCTAGCACTTCTGCTATCTTACCCATTGCCATGCCACCTAAAGGTCCACTAATTGCTGTGCCTAATGTTGGTGCTACAGCTCCAACTATATTTTTTAATAATCCTTTCATATTAATATACTCGTTAATACAGCTATACCAATCGCACCAAGAAAGCCAAACACTCCAAAAGTTGCTGCTTTCATAGTGGAATTAATATAGATAATTTCTTGTTTTATATCAGAAAACTCATTAAATGCAGTTTTCCAACGCTCATGTGATATTGTTTCTAACTTTGTAAGCCTTTCTGCTACATCGTCTACTGTCATCTTTTTATTAATCATCTGCTACTATTGTATAAATATTTATAGGTTTTTCTTTACCTTTAACATATATGTTTTTTAGCTCTCTCAGTATAATTTGATCACTAAAGTTTTTTACATGAATAGTATCATAACCTATAACAATATCTTCTCCAACTTCCTTAGTAGAACTTTCAAGCCTAGCAGCAAGGTTTACTGCATCGCCTATAGCAGTATAATCAAACCTAGTTTCGCTTCCCATATTGCCTACAACAGCATATCCACTATTAACTCCTATACCTATTTCTACACCAAGATTTGCTTGCTTTATCTTATCTTGTATCTCTTTTGCACATAATACAGCAGCAGTTTCATGGTTAGGTAAATCTATAGGAGCGTTAAATATAGCCATCATGGCATCACCTATGTATTTATCTACCATACCATCATAATATTTAACAGTATCTGCTTGTATAGTAAGTGCTTTGTTCATTATTTCTGTAACTTCTTCTGGTTCTAATTTTTCAGACATAGCAGTAAAACCTCTTACGTCTGTAAACAGAAAGGTGCAATATCTACGCTCACCACCAAGCACTAGAGAACTAGGGTCATCTTGTAGTTTTTTAACTTGACGTGGATCAAGATAGTGCTCAAACTGTTTTTTAATTTGTTGACGTAGTTTATATTGCTGTCTAAATCTTAAATAAAATGCTACAGATCCTGTAATAAACTCTGATATTAGCGTCCAAGATACATCTACTAATAACCCTTTGCTTATAAAGTAATACCCTAAACCACCAGTTATAAACATTAAAACTGTAGCAATAGTAATACCCCAAGTAATTCCAAGTAAATGTAAAGCAAACCAAACTAATGTTACAAAACTAACAAGCATTATCACTTCAGCAGCCAAAGACCAATCAGGAATATATGGACTATCTTGCACCAATATAGACTCTGCAAGTGCAGCTTGAATCTTATGTGGCTCTAATAAACCAACTGGTGTTGCTATTTGTGGCATAACACCATTTGCAGTAACGCCTATAAATACAAACTTACCTGAAACATCCATTTCTTGTAAATTAGTTTGTGGTGTATTAATCCAACTTATCCACTTTCTGCCTAAGCTATCTGTTTTAACAGGTGGTATTCCTCTTATTGATATTTCTGATATACCATTATCATTAGTTTTTATAATGTATGTTTTTACATTAAACAAGGCCTTATATATTTGTGTACCAAAACTAGGTATCCATTCGTTGTTAGGTGTTTTTACTAAAAGAGGTATTTTTCTTACAAGTTGATCTACATCTGTGGGAGCAATAGCTAAACCATTTAGCGTATTGTTTGCTAATAGAGGAAGGTTTTGTTTTACTCCCAAACTAAGTATACCACCAATATCATTACCTATAACAACCGTACCAGGTGAGGCAGGATAATTACCTTTGCCGTCTTCAAACATAGCTATTACAGACGGTGCATATTCTAGTGCTGCAGCAAATATTTCATCACCACCCATACGATCAGCTTGTGGAAAAGATATAACCCAACCCACACCTATTGCACCTTTGTTAAGTAAATCTATTTGTATTTCTGCAAGTCTTTGTCTTGGTAATGGATAACCACCCTCTCTCTCTACATCTTCTTCAGTAATATTAAGTATTACAAAATTGCCTGATTCTTCTGGTATTTTTATAAAAGTGTCATACACTTTAAGTTTTAATATTTCTGTAGGCGTGCTTTGGAATACTAGAGGTAGTGCTAGTATTATAAGTATAGGTAATAATAGTTTTTTCATCCGCTGCTTTGGTTAATTGTTATAACAGAATCTCCTCCACCATTTATTTTTACTACATTAGAAACTCCATCTTGTATCAAAATTACTGTATAGCCGTTTCCTGAGTTTAAATCTACTTGTACGGATTCGCTTACTTTTCTACGTAAACTTATAACTTGTCCTGCTACTATTGTAGTTATCTGTGTATTTGAATCTTGACCAATTAAAGTACCAGAAATATTTACACCTGTAGCTAACGCTAATTGGTCTTCTTCTTTTTCTATAGCAAGAGCGTCCAATACATTTAATAAATCTTCTAAAAAATTAACATCTAAATAGTTAATATCTAATTCTGTAAATTGTAAGCTATCGTTTTCTAAAAAGTCTTCTGCTAAATAATCTATATCTAAATCATTAAAATCTAATAAATTAACTGTTTTAGTTGTAGCTGTTTCTTCTTGTACAACAGCTTCTTCTTTAGGTGGCGTAACAATTAACATATTATCTATAATATCTAAAGTTAAATCTAATATTACAGGTTTAGTAGGAGAACTTTCAAATACTTCTACGGTAGTGGCTTGGTAAGGTTTATTAAGTAAAACACTTCCTGTAGCTGTAACTACCTCTATTTCGCCACTAGAAAGCCCTAGAGCGTCTGGTAGCAATATTATAAGGCTACGCCCTAATTCATCAACTGTAGCCGTAAAATCAGTCCCACGTATTGCTATGTTAGCTGTTGGTGTTTTAAGAGTTATGTTCTGTTTATCTATACGGTTTAAATTGCCTGTAATAAACCTAGCTGTACCAAGTCCAAAGGTAAGTGCCATCTTTGCTTTACTTGGATCAGGATCGTAGATGTACTCGTCAATAAGTAATTGAGAGTGTTCAGTAAGTTTTACAGTAGAATCATCAAGAAAAGTAATAGCCATGCGGCCATTTTTAGTTATAGCCTCATCATTACTTTGTATAGCAAATTTTAAATTAGCTTCGTAAGGTTTATCTCTTACAATTTGTGCTGAACCATTTAGTTCAGATACATCACCAATATCAGCAGCTTGTGCTTGTGCCTTGGTCGTTTTGAATGACGCACACAGTACCACTATTGCCAATAGATAAAATTTTGAGCCAGTCATTATCTTGAGTGCTTGCTTGTGTAATGTTAAATGTTCTGCTGTTACCAGCTTGATCTAAGTAAAAATAACCGCCAGCATAACCAGAACCTGTAAAGTTTACTGTATTACTATCACCATCGACATCAACATAAGAAGTACCACCATCATAATTTATATCAAAATCAAACTGGTTTCCATCTCCTTGTATAATCCAATCTAAATCAAGAGTTGCTGCTAAAGCACTTGTTCCATGATCTAAAGTAAAGGTGTTTGTGCTGCCTGTAACATCAACATTATAATTTGAACTATCAATACCATAAGTATTAGTTGGGTCGCCTTGTATTGTGAAAGTATTACTATCTCCATCAAACTCAAAAAAACCTGTTATAGAATCTCCTAATATATCACCAAGAAATTTGTTTGTATCACCTATTTGGTTTATATCTAACGTCATAGTAATACCATCTAAATCTAGTGCAGTTAGCGTACCTGCAACAGAATTTAGACCACCAATAATATTACCTGAACCAATTTGTTCTAAATCTATATTAGCAGTAGCACCACTTTGATCTACATATATTTCGTTATCAGCCCCGTATGCTGTCAACGCAGTCAGCATCACAATCAGGCTTATCAATTTTAATTGAGTCATTTTTTTTCTCCCAAAAACCTTTATCATAACCTATTTTTACTATTTGCAAAACTGCTTCTTCTACAGCTTTTTGTAAAGCTAAAGTTGTAGGCTCGTTTTCTGCATCTCCTGTTTCTATTTCTACAAGTTCTGTGCCTGCTTCAATAAATCTAAAAATATCTTGTGATTGTCCATAACTATAAATTTGTTTATTCACCAAGACATCTATTAACACTTCTCCTGTAGCTATAGAAACCATACGCAAGGCAACTGTTATATTGTCTATACGGTATTGTTTACTACTGCCAATTCCTAAATATCTAGCACCAATACCACCACTTTTAATATTTGTGTCATACCCAATTACTGCACCTTCCATAAGCACACCTGCAAACAATAAAGGCATAATAGGTTTTTTACCATCTGTTGCTTCGTTTTGTTCTCTAGCTGATCTTATAAGTTGTCTTTCTTTGGTAAGATTGTCTAGTCCAACTCTTTCAGCTACTCTAAAAAATTTACCATCTGCGGTATGTTTAAGAGTTCTAATTAATAAATGACTTGGAGCTTGGGTTAGTGCTGTACTAAACAAAGCAAATTCACTATTACTTTTTCTTTGACCTGTTTGGTCTGTAAAACTATTGGGATATACTGCAACAACGATAGGTATTTTAGGTTGTGCTACATTTAATAATTCTTCAGACTGTATTTGTAAAACACTAGGTAAAGTTTTACCCTTTTGTAAGTTAGTATCTACTGGAGCTAAGCTACAACTAGAAGCTAAAATCGCCAATAGGCAACTGAATTTCTGTAACATTTCCGTTTTCATCCGTAATAATTAAAGTAATAAGGCCATCTTTAATACTATATTGGATGGTATTACCCTCTAATGTTAAAGTACCTTCTGTGCTTGGCGTTTCTCCAAATAAATTTTCTACAAGTTGTCTTGATAGTTGTGCGTAAATTCTTGATTCTAAATTACGAATAAATCTAGCTAACGTGGTATTTTCTTTATCTCTCTCTAACTGTTCTTGTATAGCTTTTATTTCTTCTTTAATAGACATTTTACGATTAAATTCTTGATTCTCTATCGTTAAATAGTGCGAACTTGTACCAATACCACTGAATGATGGATTTTTAAATTTGTGAGTTATAGTGTCAGCAGTTAAATTCATACATAAAATAGCTACAAACATAATAGCTCCTATATAAAAAACCCATATAGCTATTCTAGTTTTTTCTAATTCATGTTGATCAATCTTTCCTTTGGTCATCTCTATCCGCCTTAGCAATTTTGTTGCTATCTATTAACTGTGGCACACCTAGTATAGTCTTGATAAGTGTATCTTGCCTAATAATTTCGTTGTCTAAACTGCGGATTCTGTCTATCAATGCTACTAAAATACCGTGCTGGGAATCAAGTTTTGTACCAAGTCGTTCTTCAATTGCTTGTATTTGACCAGCTACTTTTTCATCAACTACATCTAGTTTTTGCTCCATGCCATCCACAATACGCATGATAAGCTTATAAATAAACCAACCAAGACCAAGTGCGGCTGCAATAGGAAATCCAACTTCTTGAATTAAAGTAACGGCTGATTCCATTAATAATCACCCCAAACTTTAATCTTAGTTCCTCCGTGATATTCTACTGCATGACCTTCATCTATAAGCATTTTACAGATGTCTTTGCCATCTTCTGTATAAGGTATACCTAATATACGACCATACTTACCTTTACCTAAAGATCTAACTTTTATACTGCCACAACAAAGTTCTTTTAATCTTACTTTTGCAGCAAGACCTAATTTTTTTTCTGCTAGATCTCTAGTTCTACTTTCTGGTGTATCTATGCCTGCAAGCCTAACACGCTGTTTATGTAGCTTTACATCAAAACCAAGATCAAGACAGCAATCAAATGTATCGCCATCTACAATTCTTTCTAGTGTAGCTTTATAAACAAACGCATCAGGTGATTTAGCCATTATTTTTAGATTTTTTAACTCTTTTAGTAGTCCAGGCTTCGTTTACATCAGGTGTTGATTTATCATCAGCTACAAACTTACCTTTTTTAGTTCTAGCTCTTACTTTGACTTCTTCAGTACCAGTAAGATTACCCCAAAATCTTTTTAAAAAACTCATATTACTTATCCTTAGCTTTTAAAACATTTAAAGCACACCAATCAATTACTTTGTAAAGTTTTGATAACCACCATTTACCTTGAGGTGTTGGCGTTACAGCAGCAATAAATGATGCTATTGCTATTATTGTGCAGATCCATGTAAATATATTAATTATTGTCATTATTACTCTCCTCTTTTATTTTATCAGTTTGTTCTTTCATGCTTTCTGCCATAGCTTGTTTATACATATTTAAACTAGGCATAAGTTCATCAATTTCAAAATGATGTTGTGATATTTTAGTTGTCAAGCTTTGTATATGAGCTTGCAGATTTTTTTGTTCAGGCGTAAATTCTACCTCAACAGTTTCTTTAGTTTTGGCTTTTGCCATTATTGCACCTCCTTAGGTGTTGGTTGCACATCCCAACAGTTTAAGTTGGATGCGATGGTTCGTCTTTCTCCTTCACCTTTGAAGGGATAGACCATATGTTGTAACCAAGAAGGGAAAAGTAATAATTTTCCTACTTCTGGAGTCATAACAAATGATTGAGCTGGTTTTAATCTATCTGAATCTATAACCGATACTTGTCCGTATTGAAACGCTATACAGCCATCTGAATGTCCGCTTTCGTTATATAGCGAATAAGTAGGTGAATTAGCTGTAGCTTTTGCACCTATTTGTGGCGGTACTTTAGTCCAAGCTGTAGTTGATATGCCCATTAATGTTTTAGTGCCGTGGTCATGTATTGGATTGTAATCACCATCGTAACTATGTACTGACCAAGTTTCGTCTATTTGAACTTGTTTAAAACCTTTAACACTATTACCCGAAGCAGCAAAATGATTAATATATTCAGCACCAAGGCTGCAGATAAAATTATTATATTCGACCATTCTTTTATCATTGTGATCTAAAAGTAATTGTTCTCCTTTATCTATTTGTCCTACTAAAGTTCTTGCTAATGATTCTTTATTTTTATTTTCCCTATACTCATCCATATAATCATTAACATCATCAATCATTTGTTGTGGCATTTGTGTTTCTAACACATACACCGCAGGCATATTGTGCACCTGGAAAGAATGTCCTTCAGTCATACTTAACTAGGAACGCTAAATGCTTGGTCTGGTGTACTTTCTACTGGTGGATTAGTAATAACGCTATCTACTTGACTAGCGAATACTACATCCCATTCTGATACAGGACATATAGCTACTAAATTAGCATTAGTCCAACTGCTTTTAGCTTTTAGAGTAAAACCATTTACTGATTGTTCTACTGTAGTGCTAAAAGTAGAGGTATAGTAAGTGCTATCGCCCTCGCTATCGTTTTCATACTTCATTTCTATATCCCACTTATCTACTTTACTAGATGAGTTTACATAAGGTGTGCAACTTGTTATTGCTTTTGATACTGCCATATTATTCTCCTTCGTTTAATTTAGCTTTTAATTCTTCTACTTGTGCAGAAAGTTCTTTTACTGCATTAATAAGAGGATATATAAACATACTTTGTGCTAGTCTTTGTGAGCCATCTTCTTCTTCTGACCAACCTCCAAAGTTTTTATGTCCTACTTTATCTAATGCCTTTTCTACATCTTGTGCAATCATTCCGTACATATTTACTTCTGTGTCCATGTAATTTTCTGTTTCAGAATAATCTTTAAAATGTTTTGGAAACTCATTATTAGGTTTCCAATTAAATGTTACAGGTCTTAACTCATTAATAAAACTTAAACCTAAATCTGTATCTTCTATATTAGTCTTTTTATGTAAATCTGAAGCTCTTGAAAAAGAAGCATTAGTATCAAAATCATTACTAACAACATTACCTGATTTACCAAAAGAAAAACTATTACTACCAACACACGCAAGGTCATGTCCAAGAGTTATACAATTTGCTGCTGCTTCACCTGATGTTTCTGAAAGATTACCAATAGAAATATTATTGTCTCCTTGGGTAATATTAGTACCTGCATCATGACCAACGCAAACATTACCAGAACCAGTCGTAATATTATCTCCTGCGTCTTTACCGACACAAGCATTATTTCCACCTGTAGTACAACGAGTTAAAGAATCAAATCCCATAGCAGTATTGTTACCACCTGTAGTTATTTGATTTGATGATTTAGAACCACAAGCAGTATTATTAGTACCTGTAGTGTTAGCTCCTAGAGCATCATAACCTATAGCTGTTATATTATCCCCAGTAGTGTTAGCATCTAATGCTATAGCACCAACTGCTGTGTTTTGTGAAGCAGTAGTGTTTTGAAACAAAGCATTTTTACCAACTGCTGTGTTGTTAGAAGCTGTAGTGTTTGATTGTAAAGAACCTTTACCGATTGCTGTATTGTCAGCACCCGTACTACTTGCTGATAATGATTCACGACCAACACCAGTATTACCCTCTCCTGTGGTGTTTGCTGTTAAAGCATTATAACCAATAGCAGTATTATAATCTGCTGTGGTGTTAGCATCTAAAGCTGCTGTACCAACTGCTACATTTTGAGTTCCTGTAGTGTTTAAATCTAGTGCACCTGCTCCAATAGCAGTATTGTTAGCACCTGTTGTATTAGCGTTTAAAGCATTAAAACCTACTGCAGTACAACTATTTGCTGTGGTATGAGATGCTAAAGCTACAGCTCCAACTGCAGTATTTGAAGCACCTGTTGTGTTTACTTTTAATGCTTGTGAACCAATAGCAGTATTATTTGATGCTGTAGTGTTTGCACTTAAAGCTGCATCACCAATAGCTGTATTTTCTTCACCAGTAGTAATAGCATCACCTGCATAGGCTCCCATTAATACATTGTAAGAACCTGTTGTTACAGCTATTCCTGCACTCATTCCTACTGCTGTATTACGAGTACCTGTAGTATTTGCTTTTAGTGCATCTTTACCTACTGCTGTGTTGTTGTCAGCAGTGGTGTTTGCTGCTAATGAATCAGTACCAACAGATACATTGCTTGTTCCTGTAGTATTTGCACCAAGAGCAGATGTTCCAACGGCTGTATTGTTTGAAGCAGTCGTATTAGCATCTAGTGCTTGACCACCAACAGCAACATTTGAAGAACCTGTGGTATTAACTAATAAAGCGTTTCTACCTATGGCTGTATTAAAAGTTGCTGTAGTATTAGCTCCAAGTGCACCTGTTCCTACGGCTGTGTTATAGCCACCTGTGGTGTTAGCATCCATAGCTTGACTACCAACTGCTGTATTTTCTACACCACTTGTTAAATCATCAAATACTTCAAAACCTAAACCTGTGTTATCAGAAGCAGAAGATAAAGTACCTGTACCTGCATCATTACTAATAAGAATACTTTGTGAAAAGTTTGTAATATTAGATGCAGCATCTGATAAATCATTTAAAGCAGAAGCTCCACCTGCTGCGTCTTCCCAAGCTACTCCACTTCCTGTAGATGTTAATACTTGTCCATCACTTCCTTGTGCTCCACCTACTGTTAAATTATCTGTTTCTAGTGTTCCGTCTATATCTGCATCACCACTTATATCTAAAGTAGCAGCGTCTAATTCACCACTAATAGTAATATTTCTACCACCAGTAATGTCTTTGTTTGAATCTGTTATAATAGCTTTACTTGCTATTACTGTTCCATTTGTTATACCATCTATAAGATTTATATCTGCTGCACTAGCTGTCACACCATCAAGAATATTAAGTTCTGCAACTGTTGAAGTAATGCCATCGAGAGCATTTATTTCTGCTGCTGTAGCTGTCACACCATCAAGTATATTAAGTTCGGCAGTAGTACTAGTAACTCCATCAAGTATGTTTAGTTCTGCTGCAGTTGATGTAACTCCGTCAAGAATATTTAACTCTTCAGGTGTAGAAGTAATTGCTGTAGCTGAAGCTGCTGCTAAAACCGGTAGTGTTCCAGATACATTAGGTAAACTAATTGTTCTGTCACCAGTAGCATCAATAGATGTCAAAGTTGTTTCGTGTGCGTCAGCTGTAGCACCTTCAAAGATTACAGCATTATTAGCATCCATAGTAACACTATTGACTGTACTAAATGTACCACTTACTGATATGTTAGGTACGCTTAATGTTCCTGTACTTGGATTATATTTTAAATCACCGTCTGATTCTAAACCTAAGTTACCACCATCTAAATCTCCACCGGCTGTAAAGATAAGTGCATTATTTTCGTTTGTGTTTTCGTTATCTGTAATAGTAACTGTTGTAGCTACTGCTGCTGTACCTGTTGTATCTTGGTTAAGTGTTCCTATTGTAAAATCTAATGTATTATCTGAATCATCATATGCTACTGTAATACCACTTTCAGTATTACTTGTTACCATAGCTCCTACAGTATCACTAATTGTTTCTGCTAATGTTGTACCATTTACTGTAATAGCATCAGCTTCTAAAGTACCATCAATATCTACATCACCTGAAATGTCTAGTGTAGCTGCATCAAGTTCTCCAGAAATTGTAATGTTTCGTCCACCAGTAATATCTTTATTAGCATCTGTTATAATAGCTTTACTAGCTATAACAGTTCCGTTAGTTATGCCATCAATAAGATTAATGTCTGTTGCACTAGCTGTTACACCATCTAAAATGTTTAACTCTGCTGTAGTACTTGTAACACCATCAAGGATATTAAGTTCAGCAGCAGTTGAAGTTACACCGTCTAATATGTTTAACTCAGCTGCAGTACTTGTTACTCCATCTAATATATTTAATTCAGCTGCGGTGCTTGTAACTGTTGTTCCATTTATAGAAAGTGCATCTGTTTCAAGTGTACCATCAATATCTGCGTTGCCTGATATATCTAATGTAGCTGCATCAAGTTCACCAGTAATAGTAATATTTCTACCACCAGTTATATCTTTATTAGAGTCAGTAATAATTGCTTTACTTGCGATTACTGTACCGTTAGTAATACCATCAATAAGATTAATGTCTGTAGCACTTGCTGTAACTCCATCTAATATATTTAGTTCAGCAGCAGTTGAGGTAACTCCATCAAGAATATTAAGCTCGGCTGCTGTGGATGTTACTCCATCTAATATATTTAGTTCAGCAGCAGTTGAAGTAATTGCTGTACCATTAAAATTAATACCATCTAAGTATGCAATACCATCAACATATAAGTCTTTCCATTCTTGTGAAGAACTACCTAAGTCATAAGTATTATCATCATCTGGAATAATGTTAGAGTCTACATCAGCTCCAAATACAACATTGTCAGTAGCTGCATCACCCATAGTAATTGTACCACCGTTAAAAGTTGTAGTACCTGTAACTGTTAAATTACCACCAACACCTAAGTTACCAGAAATATCTGCAGCACCGTTTATATCTATTGTAGTTGCTGCTATTTGTATTTCTGTATCAGCTACTAAATCTAACTGCCCATCAGCACTAGAATTAATATATATAGCTGTATCTCTAAACTGTATTTTTTCTGTTGTTGCAATTAATAAATCATCAGAAAACTCAAAGTAATCTTCATCTTCTTTCCAAGTTAAAACACCATCGTTTGTTGTGGCGTTAAATGTAATAGCAATATCGTTATCGGTATTAGTACCAAATACTAAAGAATTACTAAATAAATTAGAAATTGGACCACCATCACCAGTTGTAGAACCATCATGGGTGTGTCCTGTGCTTACATTAAATGCGTTTACTAATTGGTTAAATTCATTATTAAATAGTGCAGCAGTGATTGTATCTCCATCACTGAATGAACTTTGTCTTACGTAAGTAGCCATATATATATATCTCCTATTGTCTTCCTGATGGTCTATAATTTACATATAGTCCGTTAATTGAATATGGTGCATTAGTATCATTACTAAATACTTTAAAAAAATTACTGTGTCCACTACCTGTTAAAACTTGTCTTACTAAAGGTTGTTCAGTTGCTCCAAGTTTTTGAGTTCCAAATACTGCTGTTCCAAAAATAGCAGGTTCTGGTATCGCATCTAAAACTATGTCAGCAGGTTGTGCACTAGTTAAACTGTCATAATCATATCTAACTCTAAGTGACGGTTGACATGCTCCTTCTGGAGTAAAAGCAATTTTAACATAATCTAAAGTTTTTAGAGTTCCTAAATCACCATAATCATAATCAGGTGATTGATATTCTGCTTCAACATTTGTACCATTAAAACTATTACCTGTGTTATGATTATATATTTTACCGTCTCTATCACCGTGATATATTTTTTCTACTCCTGAACTAGTAAATCCTGATGTAATAGCAGGTGCTACTATTCCTAATGTTTCAGACCATTCAAATCCATTACTTCTTAATGTTCCTATAACACCTTTTGCAGTAAATTGACTAGTAGATGTAGTACTATAAAACATTCTATATTGTGATTTGTTTCTTAGTACAACACTACTAAATTGTAAAGTATCAGCGTTAGTAGCAATATCATTTATTATTGGTTGTATAGCTTGACTAATAGTTCCTAACTCAACGTCACCAATTCTAGATGTACCAGCAACTGTTCTAAATCCATCTGGTGCTAAGAATATTAAGTCACCAGCAATCTCTTGAATTGTTTTACCATCTAAACAACCTACGTTTTTAGTAACAGGTACAACTGCCACAGAATTAGAATCATTTATATTTTGCAACTTAAATATTGAGTTTTGACAAAATATAAATAGTTCATTACGGAAACTTTTTAATCCTACTACTTTATCTTCTAAAGTAATACTACCTGAACCTGTACTACTAAAACTATCTATATCATTAGTACCACTATAATAAATTGTATTAGGTGTAGTAGGGTCTCCAGCTACTACTAAATGCTGGTCATGTATTGTACAAAACTTAGCTTTGGTAGAACCACTAATAGTTATTTGACTTGCAAAAAAAGTTCTATTAGTAACATCTGTGTCTGTTCCAGTCATTTTAAATAAAAATGGTTTATTGTTACCACTATTATCTGTTATAATTACTTCACCAAAATCAGAAGCACCTTCAAAGATAGCAAACTCACATTGGTCTACGCTTGTTAAAGATAGTTCACTTCTGCCTGTAAATGTAGAATAATTATCTCCACTACCTGAAACACTATCTTTGTTTAATTGTAACCAAGCACTTTCTCCATCTTGACTAAAAAATATATCATTACCTGCTACAGCTATTACACCATCTGCATAAACTACTAAACCTTCTATATCTTCTGAAGAATTAGGTAATGTATCTCCAAATAATGTAAAACCATTTATTCTTCTATAAGTACCTTCATCAGATACTTCAAAGTTTCTTAGCTTAGTAGCAACTCCCGGTGTTTTTAACAACGCTGAAGAGTTAGTAGATTTATTTAATCCACCAACTAAAGCTACTGAAAATGGTTGTCCTGATGCCATTTAGAAATAAGTCCTGTCGTCTGTCATATATTTAGGAGTAGGATTAATTAAATTAGATTTCATAATCCTCATATTTTTTTTGTATTCGTCAAGAGCAAAAGCTGCTTGTTGAATATTTTCTTTAAATTGATGTACGTAATATCTTGTTCGTGCTGTTATAACATTGCTATATTGTTCTGGTAAAACAATAGTATCACCATGTGCTGATAAAGATGTAGGTTTTGTAAAAGCATAAAAATGTACGTTATACACTTTATCTGGTATTGGACTTAATCCAAATTTTCTGTGGTCTGGACTTTTAATAACATACACAGGTTCTCCATGTGAAGCATCTGAACCTTCTGCATCATCAGAGTTTTCACCATCTCTATAGTATCTTTTCCAATCTGCTAATGTTAAAAAATTTAAACCTTTAGAAACAAATGGAGTAGTTTCTCCACTTACATTTATTGTTGTTAAATAAAAATCATCCCAGTCTACTGAAGAATAATCAGTTGTTATACTAGAACTATCTGATTTAAGAGTATACCATCTAGTTCCTGCTACTGAGGCAACAGTTACATTACCATAAAAAGGGTCTGTTCCTCCACTAGCTCCTGCTGAAAAAAAAGGTAATTGCGGTTCTTCATTAGCTATGTCAAATATAGATTTATTAATTGCATCTTTTATAAATGCTTGTATACCTGTAGCACTACTAAAATTTACAGAAGTTAAAACAACTTCATTAAGTTCTCTTAACACTTCATTTGTTAAACCTAAATATGTTGTAGCCATTACTTTTTACCTTTAGCTTTTAATTTTGCTTTTTTACTTAACTCTTTAAAATGAACAAGTTTAACACTTGTTTTAGTATGAGATTTATTTGTATGTAAACTACCATTAGGCATTTTATGAGTATTGCCTTTCCATTCAGTTCCGTCTTTTTTATAATGTGGTACGCCTTTCATATTAACAAGGTTTAGCTTTTGGCATGTCACCAGACTTATATTCAGGTTGAGCTTTACCACCTTTATTATACATCATACGACCACCTTTCATCATTTTCTTTTTAGCCATACCACCGTATGTCATTTTCTTTTTTTTATCTTCGCCATACATTATATTTATCTCCTTTTTTAAAATAGGGGGAGGAATAATTAAACTCCTCCGTGTTGGTATCAGTTAATACCGTAGACTTAATTATTAACCAGCTTGTGTGGTTGTAATTCCGTCTTGAACTTTACACTGTCCGTTAAGATACCAGTTAGTGCCATCAGACCATACATGGACAAAATCTCCATGAACAGCTTTGTTAGCAACAAATGA
>VTLG01005724.1_pt1 | contig 49722 bp, 54 predicted proteins | sample 4694571 | NCBI WGS metagenome assembly VTLG01 (sample SAMN12604809, study PRJNA352737) | marine metagenome | biome: ENVO:00000447; feature: ENVO:00000209|ENVO:00000569|ENVO:01000036; material: ENVO:00002151; isolation source: viral sequences binned using virsorter ... | reverse complement strand
ACCTCGTGGTCCTCTCCCATAATTCGGTGCGTCGTAGATAGCATTTGCGCGGACTCTAAAACCATTTTGACGACGTGCTTGTCGCATTGCGCCTGAGCCGCGACAACCGGATCTTCATCAAGGATGAATATGTTCATCTTATTCCTTTTAAATAAAAAGCTGGAACTTCAGCGCATACGTCCCGTGGACCGTGAGCCGCGATTGCCTCACATTGGACCATGCTACGAAAGCCGCCCTCCTTGAGGACGAACTTAGCTTCATCGCCCGTGGTCACTATGGTAATAAGGACGATAACAAATTTCATTTAGGGGGTACGGGGTAGGACCAGTATTCAAACACTGGCTTAATATATTCCGCTGGTCGCGTTATTCTTCGCTGAAACAGGTGTACGCGACCTTCTTCAGCGGCATTCAGGAATATAGCTCTAATTTTACGCAAATACTTGGCCTGGGGAGACAATGAATCTTTTTTTGTAACAGGAGAAAGACTGAGGTGGTCGCAGTCCTCGCTAAGAGATCCGTAGTGATACATCAGCTCAACATCATCCATCTGCGACTGCAACCAAGCCGCTTTTGGAACATGCCACTTTTTCCCTCTGTCATTTGGCTGAATTGATTTCACATGAAATACGTGATTACTTAGAGTTTTCATTCTTCACCTTTCTGAGAGATCCCCGCCGCCGAAGACAGGGTTGCATCGACGGCGGGGCTGGGACCGAAAAGGAGTCATTAAAAGTCCCAATGGCTCGGCTGTCCAACTTGACCGTAGCCATGCACAGGATATAGAATTCGTCGTATATGTCAACGCTTTTTCCGGAGCCAGTTAATGAAAAAACCATCCTTCCTGTACAGTCCTAAAAAACCGTCGCGAAGGCGGCACAAACCGAAGTATTTGAGGCACCGGAAAAAGCTGGGTCCAAAATCATCTTGGAGGAACAGGTAATGCTTACGAGAGAGAACAGGGAAATGCTGTTTGGCGAACCGAAGAGACGCGAAAGAGACTTTTACCCTACGCCTCAATCCATCATCGATACCGTCCTGTTTCACGTGAAACTGCGAAAAAATGCGAAGGTATGGGAGCCGTGCTCAGGAGATGGAAGGTTTTCTGAATCTCTTGAAAAAGCAGGCTACAGCGTCGTCAGCCACGACATTGCGGAGGGTCACGACTTTTTCGACTGGAAGGAGGCGCAGGCTACTATCATCGTGACCAACCCTCCTTTCAAGCATATCAGAAAGTTTATAGACCACGCCTTTCAGATCGGCGTCGAGAAAATGGTACTGGTAACTCCGGAACGTCTGTGGGCCTGTAAAAAGGGCCATGAGCAGTGGTGCAGGCACCAGCCTTCGCGGTTCGCTAACTTAACCTGGAGGGAGGATTATTTGCAAAAAGGTGGAAGTCCGGACAGAAGCTTGGCAGTCACTATCTGGGACACTCCAAACTCTGAAACGACCTTATATGAGGTTTGGCAAAAAGTAGAAAAGGAGGTAATATGGGAGCCGGAACAGCCGTCGCCTGTCCCCCACTACGAGGATCTTATGCCTTGCGATTTCTGTGGCGCACTCACAAGAGGATTGGTTTTGGAAACGCTAGTTAGGTGTGACGCTTGTCACGCTGTTATAGCATGAGGTTAGGCGGGGAAATAGAATGGAAGCACTAATACTGGCGATTGGAGCAAAGACATGCTGCATCATGTCTTCTGGAATTGGTGGAGTGACAAACGTCTTAACTAATAAACAGTGGGATTGGACAGGAGTTAGAGACATTGTATTGGCCGTAGTAGTTGGCTGGATTGCCGCTGAATTTTTTATCCCACCTATTATGAAACACTTTGTTCTTGACATCTTATGGGGTCCAGCAATTGCCTTTGTTGTAGGATATTGTGGCATTAGGCTTCTACCTCTTGTTGAAGAAAGAGCAAAGAAGTTCGTCAAAGGTGACAAATAAAGGAAACGCACCGTGAGATTTTTAAAAGCCGCCGCGCTCGTTGCGCTCATCGCATGTGCTGGAATTGACGTTAAGGCCGATTGTGGACCACAGCACCGTGAAATGCTCAATACAGCCGTGCGTATTGACACCAGCGGTTCGGGAACCGTGATCTATTCTAAAAATCATGGGACGGAAGAAGAGAAAAAATACGAGACCTACATCCTGACGAATTATCACGTCATTGGGAGCTCCATCAGCATTCGGGAAATCTGGTCTCCGCAAAAAGCCAAAAAGGTGAAACGTGAAACGCGGTCACCGGTCACCGCTTTTTGGTTCGATTACATCAGATGCGCTAGAAGTGTTGGAACGAGGGGAAAAATTGCCGACATCGTAGCGCACGATGAGCAGAGAGATCTAGCTCTTCTCCAGCTACGAGACTACGAGCGTGGCGTCGAGCCCGTGGCCTTTGTTCTGCCTATAGACGAAGTCCCTAAGCTAGGCCAGAAAGTTTGGGCCGTTGGTGCGGGGTTAGGATACCCGCCTTTTATGACCTCTGGAGAGATGGCGTTCTCAGAGCAAATCATAAACGGATACCGCTACCAACTGGCAACGTCCCCAATCATTTTTGGCAATTCCGGCGGCGCATTGTTCGCCCGCTCAACGGAGAGGCGGCGGTATGAGATGATTGGTGTTCCAAGTCGCGTCTCTGCCAATGGCTTTCAGGCCATTTCTCATATGGGATGGTCAATTCCGACTGAGACTGTCTATAAGTTTTTAAGAGAGAATTTTCACGGGTTCGTGGTTGGAGATAAGTATCTTCCTCCGGATAAACGAAAGCACATAAGGTCAAAATCAAAAGACGACGACAATGGCTAGTGTGTCATGGAAGTGGCTCTCCCTGATGCCTGCGGGAGCCGTGGCCCTTGGTGCGGCAATTGCTTGGGGGCAATTACTTCAACAGAACGACGACCAAGACAGACGCATCCACAGGGTTGAAGCCGCCGTCATCACCATGGGGGAAATTTCTTCGCGACAGGAGCGCATAGACGAACGTACTCTGCACATGCAGAAAAACCTGCAAGAGCAACGTCGTTTACTTGATAACTTGGTGAAGGTATGGGGTAAAACCCCTCCCTAAGAGCCAAAAACCTATGCCCCTGTTGGGGTCCACAGTGGGGGCATCTTTGGTTACTGACTTTTCCACCACATTTTTTACAGATCTTCTTTGGCATTTCCGTTGTATAGAGCCATGTACCATTGAGAGAAAATAACGCGCAACTGACCGCTGATGGTTCGCCCTTCAGCATGAGAAATTTTAACTACTTCCTCGTACACTTCTCTGGGTACAAGGATCGATTTCCATTTTCTAGTGTCCATTTGGCACCTCCTGAGGTAAACTATATGCGATTTTGTAGAGAAAACCAAGGGTTTTAGGAGTAATTCCGATTTCTGACGTTAACACGGGACGAGCCGCCGAATATCTGGCGGCTTCGGTCATTCAATCACAAAAGTCAGAACGCTGGGACGTGGTATATGCAGGGGTCCATCGTATCGATCTGGTAGCCTTTTCTGGGCCACACGTCGTCAGGGTTCAAGTGAAATCTACCGTTGGTCCCAGAAAGGCCGCAAGAGGATCTCTTTTTAAATACGAGTTTTTGGTTGGCTCCATGGTCAACCAAAAAAGAAAGCCCAGTGGCCGATATGGTTCAAGGCGAAAGCTCCAGCCGCACGAATGCGACATCGTCGCGTTGGTTGCACTGGATAAACGACTGTGCCGCTTTATGCCAATAGAGGATTGCACTAAGATACACTGGAGATTCCTTCCCAAGGACTTCACGCTAAAAACTCAAGAAAAAACATTAAAGGAGGCGTTTGCTAAATATGAAGACCTTACTGAAAGATGATCTACTCGAATTTCTGATGTCGGATGCGGAAGAATTCTGCGCGGGAGACAAGGATAAGATGGCTTTATATTTAGCCGGTGTTGCGGCGGGTGTTCTCAAAGGGTCTCAGGGATCTATTTCTCGCGGGTTCATTAGAAAAAATCCAGGGTTTGTTAAACTTCCAAAGCGAGTTCCGGAAGCTGTTTTGACAACTAATGAAATGATAGAGGGGCTAGACGGTGGCGACTGACGATGAAACAGACAACAAAATAACTGATATTTCTGAAATTGAGGGTAGGTATCTTTATCAACAGAGATATCTGGCTGAAAAAAAGCGACAGCAACAGAGATACCTGGAAGAAGAAAAGTTAAAATTATTGCGGGCGGTGGATGACATAAGTAGCCGCGCACTTCTAAGCCAGAACAAAGACATATTAAATTTTGCTAAATGGGTCTCTGAAAACGTTGTTGAGGAAGTGCATTTTCCTGGACATGAGGAGCCGAAGCGAGATCTCATTAGAGAGATATTGATGACGATGCCCGATAAAAACGGCTACTATTCCCCTCCATACAGCTAGACGGAGGTAGCCTCTCCCCAAGACGGACCCATCTCTATATCACATTTAGACGGAACGGCCAGAGGCACGGCTTCCACCATAACCTGGGATATTTTCTGGGCTTCTTCCAGAGACGATACAGAGCAGTCCAGTTCATCGTGAACCTGGATCATTGGCGTGATGCCTTGCTGATGAAGATCAACCATGGATTGTTTGCACATATCAGCGGCTGACGCCTGGATCAGGCGGTTCAACGCCTTATAAGTCATGGCCCGTTTTAATCTGGTCGTTGGTCCGTGAGCCGCGACTGCATCATCCCAACTCATGGCCTTATGCATCTCGAACGTGTCGGGCTCCCATTTGTCGAAGCGGCATTTTCTACCCTTTAAAGACCGAATGCTCCCTGACGATCTTCTATCTTCCAGGCGGCGCGATACGCCTTGGGATAACATTTTAACGAACGGAACCCTTGCGTGGTACTGCTTCGTCAAATCCTTCGCTTCGTCCAGGGAGATATCGAGTTGCTGGCTCAGTTTGTTGACGCCCATGCCATACATCATGGCCAGGTTTATGGTCTTAGCCTGCTTGCGGGAAATATCCGCCATATCTGCGACCATTGTATGAAAGTCCATATCTGGATCGTTACGATAGCCCTCGACAAATTCTGCGGCCCCTGGAAGGCCGCCATCCTCATTTTTCCACTTGCCGTATGTAGCGGCGTAGTGGACCAAGATTCTCGGCTCCTGTTGCGAGAAGTCTATTGCGGCCCATTGCTGATCTTCTTCCGGTAAAAAAAGAGAACGGATCATTGGGCCCAATTGAGCATGACGAGCAGGCACTTGCTGTAGGTTAGGGTTTGACATTGAGATCCTACCAGAGACGGTTCCGCCATCGTCAGATCGAAGCTGGTTAATGTGTGCGTGAATTCGGCCATCGCCAGAAACGTGTCGTAGGATCGTATTGATGAAGGTGGAATGAGTTTTATTTATTTCCCTGGCTTCGACAATTAGCTGTGCAATCTCTGACGGATGTTCTGACAAAAATGTTTTTGTGAAGCTGGGGTTTCCTTTTTCGGTTTTAGGATATGAGACACTCATCGAGTCGAACGCCTTTGCGACAGACGTCGCCGCCCATATCTCCACTTCCTGTCCGCTGACCTTTTTAATCTTTCTCAACAGCGACTTCTCTCGTTTGAGAAGCTCTTGCTTGGTTTTTTCGGCGCGGTCAATATCCACTCTCACGCCATTCCAAGTCATGTCGATAAGGCATGGCAACAGGTCTGCCTCAAGCTTGTGAACGGACCACAAGTCTTCGGTGTTCAGTTTTGGGACAAAGTTTCGCCACAGCTCCAACGTCAATTCGGCGTCAGTTTCGGCGTATGGTCCGACAAAGTGTGCGGGCAATTTCCAAAGCTCTGCCTTTGGGTCCAGACCAAATTCGCGGGCGGCGTCAGAAAGGGTCTTTTCGCTTTTGACTTTTCCAAGGTGCTCGTAGGAGAGCGCATTGAGGGAGTAGCTGAACCTGTTTTCATCCAGCAAGCCTGCCGTCATCATTGTGTCTATGATGCGTCCATTTATATTAAAGCCCATGCGCCGTATCCAGCCAGCGTCGTACTGGGCGTTGTGCATGATCTTGTCAGCGGGGCATTCGAAGACGCGCTTGAGCCATTTGCTGACGACACGTTCGTCTAGGTTTCCGCCGCCAAGGTGCCGTAGGGGGATGTACGTCTTCCATCCGTCCACCGCAACAGCAACTCCTACCACCTCTCCAACGTTCCTGGCCCAGCCTGGGCCGTGGGTCTTGAGGTCTGGATCGCGGGTCTCGACATCGATGGCAATCTCTTTTGCATCTGTAATATCGGGAAAAGTATCGGGAGGTAACCACTCACTCACCGGCGGGAACATCGCCATCTGCAACTTATTCGTCATCCGCAATCTCACTACCAATTGCCGCATAGCCCGCAATGTCAGTCCAACTGTCTTCGTCGTTTGCATTAACGAGTCGTGCTATTTTAAGCCAAATCAATGCTTTAACAACCTGTGAAGGTGTTATTTCCTTACCAAAAATGACGGACCATCCAGCGGCAATTCGTTGATGGTTTATGAGCGGTGGTCCGTATTTTTGTGAGCGTGGTCCAAAAATTAATTTAAATGCCGTTTGCAGAACTCTTCCGCGTTTCATAGCTCGAAGCTCCTATAGGTGTTTTCAGGTTCCACTATGTAGAGCTTCTTTCGAGTTCGCGTTACGCCTACATAAAATACACGATTTAGGTTATCCGGTTCAATCTGTCTTTCGTTATCCGCCGCCGCCGTGAGGTCTGTCATAAGTATGACGTTATCGGCTTCTCCTCCTTTTGCGCCGTGGATCGTGGACACTGTAATGCGAGGCGGGGCATTGAACTTTTCTCCTCTACGGAGGAGAGCAACAATGTAAGCCCGTTCGGCGTCTGGAATTTTATCCAGGGCCTCGTGCCAGATAAAATCTTCGTTGATCAAGAGCCCATGATCTTGTTGGAGAGAAGGCAACGTGAAGAGCGCCTCTTCTTCTGCTTGAATTTTCTTGAAGCCTCGTTCGATGCGAGTTCCAGAGGACATGAAACCGTACATGGTCTTCGCCGCCTCAAGCGCAATGCTTTTTCCGTTACGGAGCTGCTCCCAGGAATTGACAGCGGTGGATAGCTTTGCACTGATAGAACTTCGACCTTGTTTATCGAACAGATAACCCGCCGACTTCAGGTCGGAATAGGTCGGATACAGCATGTATCTGGCCTGGGCTAGAATGAGCCAGGAGCCTTCGGATAGGTCTAGGTCGTTGACCTCTCGAATCCTACTCACCATACCTTTCTCTTCTCGTGGCCGATACACTTTTGGGTAACGCCTGTGGATTCGGTTCGCAATGTTCATCGCGACGTTGTGAACGGAAGAAGGTATTCGATAGGACTGCTCCAGGGTCTCACTACCGCCTGGAAGGTTTATAAAGTGATCAACGTCGGCACCAGCCCATTTGTAGATTGCCTGATCGTCATCTCCCGCGCAGTACATGCGGCGGCTCTTTTTATCCAGCAAGTGAGCAATGTCCCATTGTAGGGGGGTCAAGTCCTGGGCTTCATCCAGAAAGCAAACCTCAAACTCCGGACATGCAGTTGGGCCGTAGCTTACGAAGTTCTCCAGCATGTCGGTGAAATCGTAAAGCCCGTTGGTATCCTTGTATTCCTTATAGGCCCGTGTGATGTAGTCAACTTCTTCCCAGTTAAAGGTAAGCGTATGGTTTCGGTTATACTCTTCACGAAGAGGAGTCTTTCGTGTTCGTGACAGATGAAGAAGCTGTAGCACAGGATGGTCGGGTTTAAATTCCTCCTCTTCCCCTTCCACGGTAGCTGATACATCTATGCCAATTCGGTTAGCAAATTCTTTCAAGTCGGACGACTTTAGAATCTGTTCTGTCCGTAATCCTAGGATCAAGAGACATAAGCTGTGAATGGTTCGGAAGTAAGGTAACTGCTTTTTGGGGTCTAAATTAAACCTTACAGCGGCACGATCACGGGCCTCATAGGCCGCTTTTCTTGTGAAGGCCAAAAAAGCTACCTTCTCTGGCGGTGTTCCCTTTGCAAGTTCCTCGTCCACTCTATTGAGTAGAGTGGTTGTCTTTCCGGTTCCAGGCGGGCCAAAAACTCGAAACATCAGTTGTCCTTTTCCAGCGGTTCATTCTCGTAGTCTTCCTCGAAATAAGGTTCGACATACAGTGGCGCAGATTTACCCAGGTCCGGAAGCCGGATGTTAAATTCAAAAAATCCTATGGACTCGTTGTAGTCTAGACCCAGCGTGAACATTAGGATTTGAATGCAACGACGCTTATCGTAAACCAGGACGTCTGTTCCATCTTCAAGTTTGGTTACGCCCAGGATAGCGTTGTCAAAACCGTCAGCTTTTATCATCAGAACGGGGGCGCGTCTTGGTCGCCAAAATCAGGAATGGTCACTTCTACCTCTACAACATCGAACGATGGAATTGACCATACGCGAGTAGGTTTGTTCTTTATTCTAATTTGCAGGGGCTCTCCTCCTATATCTCTCAGACGCTGGCTAATCACGTTTGCCTTGTAGTCAAAAAACCTGTTTTTTCTCAGGTGGCCGCTGAAATCCTTCAGTCGGAACAACGTTTTTTTGCTCTCCTCATCTGTCCACGGGCGGCGTAGAAGTATTTCCTCCATGTCGTTCGCGGTTTGCAGGGAAGTGCAAAACTCTTCCAATAAGTCGTAGAACTGACCGTTGACGCTACTGTCTTTGGAGACCGTAATGATGCTTCCTTCCATCGTGATCATCTCAGACAGAAGCGAGTTCATCCTACCTTCCCAAATGGGCTTACTGGCAGTCTGAGGGAAAAAGTTAATCTGTTCCACACATGCTTTTTGAAATGAGGCTTGATTCATCAGAGCGTCAGTATCTAGCTCAACAGGCATTCCATTTACGTCTAAAAACCACACTGGAGGATCGGAATCATATTTTCTAAGGTTGGCTACAGTGGCCGTTGGTCCTCCGCCAATTCCGTGCTTCCTGGTTCGACAAACATCGCGGTTGCAATGAGACACAATAGGCATGTCTTTACATTTGTATGTATAGTCCTTACGCCGCAATTGCTTGGCTACGATGTTCACTTCATTAAGCGGAAGAGGCGGGTCCATGTACTGCATATTGAAGTTCAGTATTTGAGTTTCCCAATCATCTGGATATGCCTTACGCAGATAGACGCCTAAATTGAATAAGCCGTTATTTCGGGTTCCTTCCGGAAAACCTTGGTGGCAGAGGAACTGAAGGCATGGAGGCCCCTCAGATAAACCTTCTGCCTCTTCTTCTAGGGACAGAGCAAGTATCTGCTCCGGAGTTCGAACATGCTCCTCATATAATTCAAAAAACTGTTCCAGGGTTGCCGCCGTGCCGTCGTCCATGAAGGCATAGCGCAGTCCCTCCTCCGCGTCGAAATACGGAACGGTAAGGTAATTTCCGGTATCATTGGCGTGAAGCTTAATCTGCTTTGGAAAAATTTCTGTATCGGCGCTATAGCCAAGCGCCGCCATTAAGCTTGCTAAGGTGTCTCGCATCTCCCGCGCAGGCATCCACTCTGTTGAAAACAGAGATAAGTGTGCGCCTCCGGATTTCGAACGGAAACAGATAAATGGTAGTTTGTGCTTACGGACCTTATCAACAAGAGCTTTATGATCTATCGGGTAAACGTCAATATCAATTGCGCCCCACTTGCAGGCGTTGTCGCGATTGATGGGGATAATTCCTAGGGCTTCTCCTTTACCCGCAAGATGCCTATCCCAATGAGCCGTGGTCCGTGGTTCGTGATGGATTTTCGCGCTCCCAACGTTCTTACCGTTGGCTTGTTTTTTCTCGACTTTATAGGTTCCGTAGGCGTCGGCTAGACCGTCGAATATGTTGGAGAATTTTTCGCTGTTGGACATTGCATCCCTCCAGAAAGAAGTGGCGGGGACCAGCCCCGCCACACCTGTTTAGAATGGGATGCTATCATCCAGGGTTTCAGAAGAACCATCTTGCTGATGCTTAACTTCAACCTGCCCACTATTGGCAGATTCACCAAACGCCTTTGCAGAATGGTACAGGTTAGGATCACTAACCGTTCCTTCTAAAGATACTTCCCAGCCGTGCCAGCTACCCTTGCTGTTTTCCTGACCGACTGTTGTCAACCTATAGACATGGCTGAACATTGGCGGAACGAACGGCCCGTTTTTGCCCTGCATCTGGCGGGACAAAATCATTGACATCCACTTTCGGCTTTTCTTTAGCTGGGTGGATTTCATGGCGATAAGGGCTCTTTCAGACCCTTGATCAGACAAGAGCAAAACGTAGTGTTGTGCGGTCTGCTCTATATAGTCTCCGGTACCTCCGACAACGTAGTCTTTATTGTCTTCGGATGACCGTTCCGTGTTTGGCCGTGTTTCTCCTGGGCCATAAATACCCAAAGGAGCCCCACTGCCAGAGCCTCGTGGAGCCCATTGAATGAATCTTTTCTGGAAAGCACAAGGGATAACCCTTACGCCTTCTTTTCCGGAATAGACCTCGTTGGTGACGGTATTATAAATGTCACCCGCTTTCGCATCCAGATCATCCAAAACGGGGTCCTGTCTAGATAGAACCTTTAGAAATGGGAGCGCCAAATCTTCGGTCCCAATGTTTTCCAATCCAAGACCTGCGTCGGCCTCGAACATGGCATCTATAACTGCAACGGCAGAACCGTTGCCTTTCTTGGCTGGTGTCTTTGCCATCAGCGACTCCTCTTGATTACGGCCCGTTGGCCTACAAATGCTCCGAATAGGTCCATGGGGAATTCATCTCCATTTTCCATTCGCTCCTTCACCCAAGCTTTTAAAGTACTAGAGTGAACAGACGTGTTTTGTTCAGGCAACAGACCATGGCCTTCCAAAATCTTTAGGAAGTGGTCTGCCTTCTGATCTTCTCCCCGTCCAAAAACAACGGACAGAGTGTTTTTAATAATGTCATCATAGCCATTATCGCGTAGCCATTCGTAGGCGGCTTCGCGATTGGGTACTGAAATGTGGCCTCCATACAAATCACGGACGCTAACTTTTGAGCCATCATCAAGCTCAAAACTGTTCACGCCCAATTCGGCCATCATGCTAGGAAGCTCTTCTTCGGATTTACGGCGAAGCTCTTCCTTTTTTGACTTGAGGACATTTTCAAGGTCGCTGATTTCAGATTCCTTGTTTCTAATGGCACGAGCTATCTCGGCCATTGAACGCATACGTTGAGAATTTTGAGGATTGAGATTATCTAGGGAACTTTCCTCAGACGTCGAGTCTGACTCCATTTCCGCAAGAATATTATCCACTGAGTTCATATCGTTCTCCGTCTTTCGTTATCCAAGGGTTGTTGACCCTTTACAATAGGCAGATAATATCGTATACATTCCTAGTGTCAAGGAGAATTTCAAGTATGTCCTATATATTCAAAACAGAGCCTTACGAACACCAAAGGTCCGTGTTTGATGAATCTTGGCAACGGACCTTCCATGCTTGGTTTCTCGAAATGGGTACAGGCAAAACGAAAATTGCTCTGGACAATACCGCCGCACTTTACGAGTCGGACAAAATAAATGCCGTCCTCATCATTGCACCTAAAGGCGTCTACGACAACTGGGTACAGAGGGAAATTCCAACGCATCTTCCAGACCGTATAGATTGTCTTATGGTCAGGTGGCAACCAAACCTCACTAAGGGCTTTAGAGAGCAGATGAAGGAATTGGTTCGCCGCACGGATGAACGGCTACGAGTTCTGGTAATGAATGTAGAGGCGCTTTCAACGAAGAAGGGAGCGACTGCCGCATTCCTATACTTGGAGAACCATCCGGACAATCTGGTAATTGTGGACGAAAGCACTACGATAAAAAATCGGAAAGCGGCGCGAACCTCCAACATTATTAAATGTGGCAAACTTGCAAAGTACCGCCGAATCCTGACGGGCTCTCCAATTACAAAATCCCCTATGGATTTATACAGCCAGTGTGAATTCCTGGACCGTGAGGCGTTAGGACATAAAAGCTACTATGGCTTCCAGGCCAGATATGCCGTGGTTCAGAGGCGAACGCTGGGACGCCACAGCTTTCAGGAAATCAAGGGCTATCGCAGATTGGACGAGCTGGGAGAGAAATTAGATGTGTTCTCGCACCGGATACTAAAAGAGGACTGTCTAGATCTGCCTGATAAGGTTTACATGCGGCGCAGTGTACAGCTAACTGATGAGCAAAAGCGTGTGTATACGGAAATGAAGAAATTTTCCCTGGCTCAAATTGAAACAGGCGAATTAGCTACAACAACGTCCGTTCTTACGCAAATAATGCGTCTACAACAAATTGTGTGCGGGTTTTTGCCTTCTGATGAAGATGGCATCAAGCCCCTGCCCAACAACCGTCTCACAGAACTTCTGGATACGGTTGAAGAGCTTCAAGGCAAGGTAATTATCTGGGCTGCGTGGGTCCACAACGTCCAAGAAATTACTGAGGCTTTGCGCCGCCGGTTCGGGCCCGAATCGGCGGCACCTTTCTTTGGGAATACCCCTCAAGATGAGAGGCAGAATACAGTTGATCTTTTTCAAGATCAAACGTCCCCTCTTAGATTTTTTGTGGGAACGCCTCGAACTGGCGGATTCGGGTTAACCCTGACTTCTGCAAATACGGTTATTTACTATGCTAACGGCTATGATCTGGAGACCCGCCTCCAATCAGAGGATAGAGCGCACAGGATTGGTCAGGAAAAATCCGTGACATATATCGACTTCGTGGCCGAAGAAACCATTGATGAAAAAATCCTAGACGCCCTTCGGTCAAAAATAAACATTGCCAGTGATGTTCTAGGAGAAGAAACACGGAAGTGGTTTAATTAACCCAGCCCTAGAAGATAGCCTGTTTTTGGATGGTAACGTAAAACCTCCTTACGATTACCCTCACTTTTTGTCGAGCAGTGTATCCATCCGCTGTTCTTATCGTCGTCATTGTATCCTTCAAGGATAAGTTGATCGAAGTCCAGGTTATCTCGAACCCAGGACGCAACGAGATGATTGTCAATTCCTGGAATCTCAAAATCAACAGCCTCGCCCCTCGCGTGTTGGCTCTTGCTGGTTGAACCAATCGCTTCACACAACTGAGGGCTCCGGTAACCGGAACTAGGGGAGAAAGGCACTCCAAAATGCACCCGCACGGGCTCCAATATTGTCTCACACAGATGCGTCAAAGCGGAGACGTGGTGCGGCTCCGGCTCGTTGGGGAGGCCCATTCGGGTAGCCGTAGAACTTTTTGTCAGTTCCTGAAGCGTGAAGTGCGGGGATAATTTCATAGGAAGGTGATCAAGGCCCCAATGCCTGCGAAAACTAGTGGTACAAGGGCCATGATCGCTAGAGAAGCAAGAATGTTCATAGGATATCTCCTTCAGGGAGCGCCTAATATAGTCCCATACTTACTTTTATGCAAGGCTGCCAATTCCCTGAGTGGCGGCGAGTTGTTGGCGTTGCTGACGATCTCGACGTCCTTCAACAAGAGGAGCTATTGGATCGTTGGGAAAGACTTGATCATACGTCAAGCTTCCCGCAGAAGGTGGGGCGGAGGATAACTGAACCGGAGGAGGAGAAGATGGTTTGGCTTGTACCACAGGCGGGATTGGAGGGACATTAGGACGCGGAGGGACATAACGAAGAACGTCTTCGGATCTTGGGAACATTTGCTGTAATTGATCAGGAGTTGCGCCGCTTTCACGGGCATCCTCTATCATTCCACGAAGACGGTCTCTTTCGTAGTCCTTCCGATACTGCTCAATGAGGGTGGGGGACATGGGAGTTCCTATGTAATTGGAAAAGAACTCAGATATCCTGTTTACGTGAGAAGGAGGCAGTTTACCTTTTCTGCTCATTATCCGGACCAGTTCCGGATCAGCAAGGAGATCCGTAACCATTCTTTTCACCATTAATTTAGGTGTTTTTCCGATTATATCACGGGCAAAGGAAGCGGCCCTGGCCTGAAAGATCAAAGTGCCTTTTCCTACGGTACTAGCAACTTCAGATCCTACCGAAGAACCCAGAAGGCTCAACCCTAGTTCCTGAACAGCAGAAGGACCTTCAAGCATTGCGGACTCAAGTTGGCCTCCCTTTCTTGCGGTATCCTCAAGACCGCGCCATTGGCGTATAAGACTCTGAAACCGCTGCATGTAGGGTCTATCTACAATACCCGCATTACGAAGGATGCTCAAAGCACTGCTTTTCCCTCCGTATGTACGGGAAGACTTAGCCAGGGGTTTAACCAAAAAATCGGCTAGAAGGTTCATGTCAACGGACCCATCAGCCTTCGTGGCTTTACTAAAAGCTACATCGAATACGGCTTGCCTGAAACCATCCTTGACCGATTGATGGGCGGCATTGTCAAGGGTTTGTATTGTACCCTCTATTCGTATGGCCCCTTCCTCGACCTGTTTTGCCAAACGTCCTAAAGCTTGTTCCGGATTAGGGGAGGCAAACGCTTCGGCTATGGCAATGCTGGGGCTTGTATCATCTATAACCCCAGTCTGCCCCCTTGCGGTAGCATTATAAAACCGTGCGTATTGTGCTTGGTCCTCAAGACCCTTGTAGAAGGACCCGTTTCTATTGGTTAGGGCTTTAATTGCCGGTATTGTTATGCCTCCAACATCGTCTCTTAACAGATGGGCAAGATCTTCTAATCCTTCCATCTCTAGTATGGTGCCATATGTTTTTAAGAATTTTCGCCGCGCCTCCGGGTCTACCGCGAATAAACCCTCTCCGTCCGGCCCTATCCTCTGTACTCCATCCTCTTTAAGGATTGGTTTTAGGACTTTTGTAGAATAATCCCGCAATATGGTATCATATGCTCCGGCCAACGTTTGGCCCCTAATTTTAGCCGCTTCTTCTCCCGACTCGCCTGCAAACGTTGCCGCTTCGAATAATTGACGGGTCTTCATCGCAGTGGGGTCGGACCTAGAAGTAAACAACTCCCCCGCCAAAAGCTCTGGGCTTGTTCGCGGTCCTCCGGCGGGGCTCTTCTTCAGAACATCCGCTGCGAACATCCTACTGAAGAAATCATTCAAGGAGCGGCTGTAGGTTTGGGCTCTTCGGAGGGCTTCAAGACCCGCGTCCTCAAGAGGCCCTACAACGTCAGTTCTAATACCAATGTCGTCCAGAGCAGAGGCAGCTAGTTCGCTGTATAAACGTGCTTCTTGGAATTTCCCAGCCGCAGAGGCTTCTCTTGCATATTCCAGCATATGGCCACGAAAGACGTTCAGTTCGCCCACGTTGGTAATCAAGGGCCCTGGTTCAGCAGCCTCCGCAATCTCTACTCCCTGCGCGTTTTTGAGACTTGCAACTTTTTGTCTGGCTGAAGTCAATTGAGAGTTAGCGACCAACCTATCTTTTAGAGAACCAGCTAGTCTAGCCGCCATCTTTCTTTGAGCGGCACCAAGGTAAGATCCTGCCGAAACCCCTATATCCAGCGGAGTCAGAAAATCTCCTTGGGCTTCGGCTAGGATCTCAATTAAATCCTCGTAATTTCTTCTGGCGGGATTGGACATAGGTTGGCCTGCCACGTAGGCGCGGCCTCCTGCGGCGGTACCGTCAAAGGCTTTGTCAATGCTTTTTACTGTAAGTTCAAAATCACCTTTTTCAAAACCTTTGCTCCTGGTTCGGCTAAGGGCAAATACAGCATCCTCAACGGCTCTTTTAACCTCTGGAGGGCTGTTTTGTAGACGAGCCAGAGTACGGTCTAAAGTGTCTATTGCATTAGATTCTTTTTTAACAGCCCTCTCAGCCAATCTCAGGCTATCACTTAAATCCGGAAGTTCCTCAGATGCAGGTTTTTCCTGTTTTCGTCTAAGCCAACGTATGATAGGGCCTGTGCCCTTATACTGTGCTAGGAATTCGGGGATGATACCCGTTCCTGTCTCGTAAGGATCCGCAGTCAAGGTTCCCCACGAATCTGTAAGGTTAGTTGCCTCAACGTCTCTTTGTAAGGCATCTCCTGCCCGGTCATACATCTTTTTTTCCAAGGCCCTGGCGTCTTTCAAAGATGCTATGAGAACCTCGTAAATTTTCTCCCCGGAATCCGTTACCGAAGGGGCACCTGGACGAGGACCTAAACGACGGGCCGCTTCCGAAGCCCTGTTTATTCTGCTTTCAATAGCGGTTTGGAACACGTCTTCAATTAACGCCTGCTCTATCCCTGCGGCTTTTTGGAGGCCGTCAGAGGTTCCCTCGCGCCGTAAGATATCCATGAATTCAACAAGGGCCCTTAATCCAGCGTCGTGGCCCTGCCTAATGACATCTTCCAAAGGGGGGCCACCCATTGCTCCTTCAATCCCAAGATCGCTCAGACGTTTCCTTACAGCGGGAGATATCTTCTCCCCCTTCAAAGATCTCGCTAAGAACATAAGGGGAGGCATTCCCGTTATCTGTGAAAGCGTAAGGGGAATCTCTTTTCCAGAAGAGTCGTACAGGCGATTTTCGTCTACTGCCTTTAAAATTTGTTCTTCAGAATAACCTAACTGTTCGGCATAATCTATTAACCAGTTGTAGCCTTTCTGCGCTTCCCCTTCATTCGGAGCCCTACCTAACATGCTACGCCCTAAGCCTTTACTTGCGGACCAAGCCGCAGGACCTCCCGCTTTAAGCAATTTCCCGACTACACGAACCGGGTTAACAACACCCATACCCATTTCCCAGGAAAATCGGGTCATCAAGTCGCCGGGATCAATTTCTTCCGCGATAAAAGCTCCCCCAGCCATGCCACTGCCCATTATTAGGTCAGAAATGTTCATGGGCACTCCGGCAGCGGTTTTCTTACCCCCGGTAAACGGTATTTGCCACCGTTTCCTCGCGTGTTCGCCCATTGCTTGCGCTAGGTTTTGTCCGGTTCTCTTCCATCCAGGGAACAGATAACTCTTTGTACGCTCCCATGCAGTCATGTTCATACGGTCCAGGTTAGTTAAAACCTTTGCCGTCCCCAGGGTTTTAGGAATCTTTGCTAACGTTGCTGACGTTGGTCTGGTAAAAAGGGCCATCATGGCCGCTGTTTCACCCGCTTTCCTAGAAGAGATTGCACGAGGGGTAACCTCCGGTTTCTTTCCAAGAAGCATTTCGGAAGGGGCGTCAAAGCTGCCAAACAGATCAGTAGTCATAAAAGAATGACCAAGCAAGTATGTCCCTAGACCAGCCGCTCCTGATAGACCTACAGATGCGACAGCTCCCCATGGCGTGGTTCGAAGAGGCGTCGTTGCCTTAAACGTAGCTCCCGCTGCCTTCATCGCGGCCAACGCTCCGGGGCCTCCTTCCACAAGTAAACGTCCAGCGTCCTTGCCTGCTCGTGCAAGCATGTCAAACATATCTGTGACGTCTTCGGCACCTGTAAACTCTGAAATCAGAGCGTCCGCGCTGAAACCCTGATCTAGTTTTCCGTCCACGTAAGAGAGAGGTACGCCGGAATTTTCCGCTATCTGATAGAGGGTCTCAAGTGTTGCGGCACGTCTACGAGACACTCCAGATGTCTCGTATGTGTTTTTTGGAGTGCTCCAATATAAATTATGAAATAACTCCTCAACTTTCACACCTTTGTTATGTTGTTGAGCGAACTCTGAAATAACCACCCCCGCAGGTACATCTCCGTTATCAATATGTTTCTGGAAAGTGCCCCAATCAAGGCTTCGTGGGTTTTCTGTTCGCCATGACTTATTACTGATTAAACTTCTATGGATATCCCTGGCAATATCTGTTTCTGTTCTAGGTTGCTCCTCTTTAGGGGTGGCCTGGGCCACTACATCTTCATCTTGACTAGAGGGAGGAAACACTACGGTTTCTGGAAGAGTGATAACTTCTGGGTCCTGCGGTTCGATAGTAGAGGTATCCGCACCGACATATAATTCAGAAAGTTCCTCCGTACTCTGTGGAGCGTCACCCTCAGAAGAGGTATTTAATTCTTCCGTAAAAATATCTACCATGGCTACTTTTTCTTTTACTGTTTACCGAAAAGGGAGCGTACTATTTTCCTACTCTCTTTAGAGTCAACGGAATATGCTACCCCGCCTCGCAGAGAATTTTCAACATACGCCCACTGAAACAAAAATCTCCGCAGAGTTTTTGCCTGATCTAAGGATTTCAGAACACCCTTGTGATTCCTTTGATTTTTGGCGGTTGCGCCCCTGCTTATAGCATCTGCAAGGCTGTCCTCCAAAACGGCCTTGATTTGCCCCGCCCGCCTCATAAGATGCCTTTTGGTCACCGTAATGCCTTGAGGCGCTGGGTTTAGCTCCTCAATGGCCTCATACGTCTTTTTTGTCTCTCTCGTATTAGTAACCTCGTTTAATTGGGTAAGAAGTCTAGTCGTCCTTGAGTACATGTCTTTCAGAGCGTCAGCGGCTTCCTTGGACTCATCCTTCCAATCCTGTTGAGCGAGAGCGCCCACTTTATTAAGTGCTTTATGGAACCAACCAGGAACGCCGCCGGGAAGGGCCTTAAAATCGATCTGTGTCACAAATTCATTAATTGGTAATGTTCTACTCCCCTCTTCAATGGCGCCTTCCCCTGGTAGTGGAGAACCGAGCCTTATATTTTTCAGTTCGCCGCTTATTTGATTAAATTCAACATCAGCCAGAGCTACGCCATCTAATCTTTCAATATGCTCTCTCAGCCGCGAAGAAACGTCCAGAAGTTTTTTATCTCTATCATAATTAGGGGCTTCTGGATCTAAATCATCCACTAGTGCCATCCGGTTTCGGACGGCCTGCTCTCCTGCTTTGGACAGGCCGGTAGCGGCCACGGTCTGACCTGAGTCTTTATCGTGATAGGGAGAGATCAGTGCATGTAAGGATGCTTCGTACTGGGAAAGCTGTCTTTGAATAGATTTGCGGCCATCAGGAGATGCGGCAAAATAGTCGTCTACTAGACCGCGTGAATTTGGACCTATGCTGCTTCCGCTGTACCTCAGTGCTAGATCTGGATCAAGACCAAATGCCCTCAATTTTGACGTGGTCACCTTATCTCCCGATTCAGATTCGGTACCTATCTTGAAGGTTTCCACGTTTACTACGTCAGAAGTAACTTTCCCAGCCTTTTTAAGAAAACTTTCAACAGCCTTACTCATGGCATCCTTTGGAACCATGTTGAAGGGGGGCGTAGTTATGGAAGTACCGTCCTTCAAGGTTATCCTGGCTTTCGCCATTTGCGGCGTGACCGTCTTGGGGGTTGGCCTTGTGCCAACCGAAAATGTATTTACTATTTTTGCTTTCGTGTTACCCGTTTTGTCACGATATTCGGCAAGCGATTCCTCTGCGCCATTTTTATCATTAATATTAAAAGGTGGCGTAAATTCCCCATTACTCAATTCATGGTAATACAGGTCAGGCTTACGCCATTTTTCCGCCCCTCTCCCCCTTTCCACCAAACTGCCGTCTGGCCCTCTGCCGTACAATACGTCCCCTTCGCCCAGCTTGAAGGTCTTCATAGAGCGTTCGATGGCGGCGGCTTGTTTAGCCTGCGCGGACTGATAGGCGGCAAGCTTCAGCTTCTGTTCCTGGGCTCGTACTGCCGCCATCTGCTCTCCGACAGTCTTCGGAAGACCAGAGGCCGCTGTGGCAAACTGAGACATAGGACTACCCGTCATTCTCTGTCCGGTGTCGGGATTAACGCCTCCCGCAAAAGCCAGACCTCTTCGGGCTATGTCAAAAAGTATGTTGGACTTGGCAAGTTTGGTCTGCTCGTCAGTGTCGATGATGTCCTTCAGGGCACTAAGGTCTTGTTCGTAGTAATGAGGTACGCCCATCGGCGTGTGCCAATTCGGTGTGCCCCCCTTATTGAAGTTCTGAACTACCGGCGAGTTGCGAAATCGAGTTACCGCACCGCCAACGGCGAACCCTTGAGGGGTTCCGTTAAGGGTTGGTCCAAGGGCCGTGGGATCCGGTCCAGGCGGCATGGGCGGCTCGTCAGGTTGACCTGCCATCATCAGAGAACCTATGCCCTCCTCCATGGGTCCTTCTACGGGAACGTCGCCAGTGAGGCCCTCCATCAGACCCCCTACGCCACTGTTCATGGCACCTTCTTCGGTCATCATTATGGCTGGTTGCACGAGGGCCAAGACGGATTCTGGAGTGTCTTTAGCGTCTTCCTCACCGACTATCTCGCCAAGCTCGTCGTATCGTGCCGAAAGTGGAAGCTCGTTGCCGCGAAGAGCGTTGATGGCTTGTTCGTAGTCCTCCGCGTTATCCAGACCATCAAACATGGACGTCACGAATTTCTGTCCTATGCCCTGACCTATAGCCGCGCCTTCCTGTTCCGCGTTTACCATAGCCATTTGCAGTTCTTGTGGAATACCCGCTCCCGCGCCCACGTTGGGGGAGGCATTTACGGGGGCATTTACGGGAGCGGGAGGGCCACCGCCCTGTAGAAACATTGGTCTTTTGTATACGTCCATCAAAGCAATCCTAAAACAGGTTCAAGTTTCGTGCGCCAGAGGCCGCGCTTAGTCCTGCTATACCCAGTCCTGCGGCCTGCTGGAAGGGAGACACGCCAGGAGAAGTGGCCGTCGTCAGCGTCTGTTGTGCCGAAGGCGTTCTGGCCTGAATGTCGGACAAGAAGCTTACGCGCTGGAATGGTTCAAACTGCCTCTGTAGCACGTTCTGCCTACGTGCATCCAGAAGGGCTTGGTTCTGTTGTAACTGCGTTTGACCAAGAGAGGCTAGGTTTTGCAGGTCTTGGGCTTGCAGGTTGCTTTGAGCCTCGCCTAACTGTCCTTGGACCTGTCCAAGTTGTCCGAAGGCTTGGCCAAGAGCCCCTTGTGCGCGGCCTACATTTGCTTGCTGTGCGCCTAATTGTCCAATTTGGGTTCCTAATGATCCGCGCTGTGCGCCTAGCTGGCCAAGAGTTTGGGCCCCTTGAAGCTGTCCCAGTCCCAATTGCCCAAGCTGTGCGGCTCTGTTTTGCGCGAGTTGCTGTGATTGACCAAAACCAGCCAACCGTAACTGGGCCGCTGTCCGTGCTTGCTGATCCAGAATATTCCGTGCAAGTTCCGTGTCCTGAATGCCCTGACGTGAGCCGCCAAAAGCACCTGCGCCTACAGCATTGGCATTTAGCTGGTTTTGCTGAATTGCGCCTTGTCTGGCAAGGTCCTGTTCAGCTTGCTGAATAACGGAGGTGGTAAAGGGGTCGAAGAAAGCCTGAAACGCCTGTGGGTCTAGGCCCTGAATGCCGCCAGCCAGGGTTCCTAAACCACCAGTAGCGGCAAGTTCTCCGGCAGCTACAGGAGTGAAACCTCCCGCTACTCCTTGTGCGCCTGTTCCAATGGTTCCCAGAGCGCCACGACTTGTTTGCACACCCTCCGATACGGTTCCTGTGCCAAGGCCCGTGGTCGCTGCGGCTTGGTCCAGGAAGGGCTGAAAAGTACCTATGCCCTGTTGGGCAAGAACGTTTGCTTGTTGCTGAAGCGGGGAAAGGTCTGATACCTGAAAATCAGGAAGCGAAATAGGATCACCAGCTATCTGTTGCGCGTCCCGCAACAAGGCAAGCCGGATAGCCTCAATTTCTGGAGCCTCTCTGGTAATCGTTTCCGTTGTAGTCGATCCGCCACTTTGGAAATGCTGGACGGGCCTTCGTAAGGTTTCTATTCCGTAAGCCATTAGACCGACGCCTCAAAATTACGCATTATGTTGTAGAGGTTTTTGACCCCCTGCCTGCGGCTTCCGTTTCCGGCACCGCGAACAGCTTTCGCCGTTAGTACGAACTCGCCGTCAGACAGCATGGCGGGTATGTCGTCAGATTTTTCTGTTCCAGGTCCCGAAATTGCTCCGTTGCGGCGTGGGAAGTCTTGCATCTCGCCGCCGTAGGCCACTCCAACCGGGAATTGACTGAATTGTATTGGGGCACGGCGCTCGTAAGTACCCGTATTTATTCTGTTCTGTGCAACCAAATCCTCGTCTATTGGTCTGCGTACAAAGCCGCTTACAATATCTTCCTGTTCCGGCTGTTCGAAGCCGCCGCCAAGCGTAAATGCAGCGGCTCCAAGGATCCCCGGACCAAGATACTTCTTGAGGCTAGATCCACCAGACACATCCATCGCGATTTTTTGAGCGAGTTCCTTATTGGGAACCTTCATTTTTGCCAGTGCATTGTTATAAGCAGCAAGACGAGCATCGACAAGGCTTTTTTGTGCGACGGCGTCGGGGGTACCACCCATCCACTCTGGGAAATATTCTTTTGCCCATTCCGGTAATAAGCCATCCTTACCCGTTCCTCCCTCCATCTGCCCTGTCCTGCTCCCGCCGGAGCGAATGTTGTCGGAAACGTCTCTCACGGCCTTTGAGTGGAAGTTTGGAGCCTGTTGAGGAAGCTTACTTTCCGGAACGCTCCTAAGATAACGTTCCCCTGTAACATCATAATCAGCCACAGGATTAGCCCTCGTTCCTAAAGACGCGCTGACTTTGGTATCTCTAACAAAATTTCCACCCGGAAGACGTCCTGGCCCGGTATCGAAGTATTTCGACGGAAAAGCTTCCCCTCGAAACTGTCCCGGCAAAAAAGACCGGTTTCTAAGACCGCCTGTCAACCTTAAATCTTGGATGGCGGGCTGTGCTACTGATGCGTGAGGTACAAATTCAGGGGAGGTAGCAAGCACGGAGGCATCCAAGGTACCCCCCTGAGTGAGGATGGGGCCATGTGGTCCCGCCGTGGTAAAGGCGGAATCGTAGATCTCTGAATCTAGATTCTGGACACCGTCTCTGACAGAAGATCCTGTAGGATCTCCGAAGACAGATTTTGATACGCCTTTTAGCTGCTCTGTAAGTCCAACGCCGCCAAATTGGCTAGGTAGTCCTTTCTGTACCCCCGACAGGAAGCCCTGACCAATGCCTGTACCGGACGGAGAGGATATTATTCCGCTAACACCGCTTGCAATGCCTGCGGTTAGGCCACCAAAGGCCGCAGCTTTCAGAGCGTCTTTTGCGCTGCCGCCTTGAATAAGGGATCCAAGGCCAGATCCTATAGCCGTATTAGCTATTGTTCCTAAACCGGGAAAGGCTACATTTAGAGCAATTGGCAGAATAACTGGCGCGGCCTTCTTGAAGAAACTCTTTATCTTCTTGAAGACCTTCTTGAAAAAGAACTCCGGCAGTCCCGTATCCGGGTTAATGCTGTTGAGAGAGTTACCAACAACGTAGCGTTCCGGGTCAGCGCCCATCTGCCTCATTTGACGGTACAACGACTCCCGGATCCGCGCTCCTTCTTCGCCCTCAAGAACCTCCTCCGGTATAAGGGTCTCGCCTTCGGAAGCGTGAACTACATAAACGTCTCCGTAACGTCCTGCGTCCGCCAGCATTTTGGCTGCGTCCGGAATGTTCTGAATGCCCCCATTCGGGACCATGGGAACCTCTTCCATGGAGCCAAGGCCAGTAATACCCTGGGTCTGTGAGGAAGGTGTTCTTTCTGTTTTAAGTGTATTCATTCCCTGCCGCATCATATATCCCTATAGGTAAAGGAGGCAGGGATGGCTAATTCCTGAAACTGAGCCAGCCCAAAACATACCCCACATGCCCCTCTCTCGCAAGTATGAGACCCCTCTTTCCTCATGCTATTACTACCGTCACGCTGCCCACGGATCCTGTTGCACTAAGACAACCTGAATGTACGTCTCCGGCCCGGACCACACGTAAGAATGAATCATCTTCGAACATATCCCCAACAGACAGCGTGTTAGCTACCCCCACCGAAGGAAGTGCCGTACTGGGTATGTTCATGTCTGGATTACGCACCTCTGATATAAGTACGTCTAAATTCCTCGCTAACTGATTGATATACATAACATCATACTGTGGAGGAGGGATGGGAAGAACGGTGCGAATAGTTTTTTGTGTCATCGTCTTCCGTCCTGACGTGCCTCTAATCGAGGCGTTCCAAGCCGCCACTGAACCCCAACCGCGCTGCTTTCAACCCGTACAGCTATCTGTCGGCCACGGGCACGAAGAGGAACTGACGTAGTGTAACGCTCCACGTCAGTCTTTACGGACGACGTAACCGTTCCAGAAGGTGTTTCGGTAAAAGCAGCGCCACTAAAATCGCGGGATTTGACAGTAAAAGTTGCTACAGGACTAGTTGCTGTAGAGGTTTCGAACCGTATATCAGGCAATAAACGACGTATTAACAAGAACTGATAGCCGTCCTCTATGTCAAAATCTCCTGATTCTATATGTGCCGCAAGGGCGCTTGTGCCGTCGTTCAGCCCATTTTCATGGTTGTACAGAACGCCTGAAGTATCCGGAGCTTGAGGATAACTACGAGCACCAGAAGTCCCGTCGTTCAAGGCGGTACGGACCAAAGTCCCGAAATACCATACCTTCTCTAAATAATTATAAATAACATACCGGTCTATTTCGTCAGAATCTGCGGAGCAGTAGAACCACCACACCTCCGAATGAATGGAGATAGAGCCTATATGGAACTTGAAGGACTGATTTCTGTTTATGTCGTCAAAAACGTAGGATCGTACCGTGCATGGAAGGACGTTCACGCGCCCGTCATAGACGAAGAAGTTCTGGTAGCCCATCCAATAGACCAGATCGTTTATTGCCATGGCCGTGTTAGGGCCTGCAATTTTTGTATTATCCGCAAGAAGGGCTGTTCCAAACGTATAGGGAGGGCCAATAAACTGTACACTGTGAAGTGTGTGGTCTGTCCAAACGAGGGTCTCTCTGCGAGTTCGTACCGCCGTGATGATTTCAGAGCCTTGAGATAAGCGTAAATCACCCGCCGTATTAATAGCTGTAGGGGTCCAATCTACGACACTTTCCTGATCAGACCACCGTATAAGAAGAGGATCCTGGTCAGCGGATCCAACCGGATTGGCACCAAAGGCCAAAACGTGTCTGTCTGCTTCTGAAACCAGAATTTTACGGCAAACCGTTGGAACATCAGACGCGCCTGTTAAGCCTGTAAGGGCCACGGCCCGTGTTCCGACACCCGCGCTGGCATCCCAGTAATAAATTGTACCGTCTGCAATATTGGCTATGACATCTTCGCCAAAGTTGTCCGCGAACCATAGCCGGAGCGTGTTTCCTGCAAGAGAGCCCGCGCTACTGCCCCAGGTAAAACGGCCCCAGGTTCCCGCGCCCCAGCCTGGACCAAGAACAGTGGTGTTCAAACCAACGTTTATTTGATAAGCCGCCACAACGGAAGCACCACCCCCCGAAGCACTGCCGGAAGCTGTCCCGGCAGTCGTAACAGTGAACGTATTGGTTGTCGGAATAGCAACCACAACATGCTCTGTATTTAGTTGAGCTGCCGTGATACCCCCGACTGCTGTTGCACCGGAGAAAGTAACAAAATCCCCTACAATAGCTCCATGACCAGAAGAATCTGTAACAGTTATCGTGGCACTTCCACTTGAGGTTGTAATGGGGTTTGAACCAAGCGTCCGCGTAACACGAATGGGCGTAATATCGTTGTAGGTTCCGCTCTGCTCTATATAAATTTTCTTTTCAGTACCCAAAAACAACAGGTCGAGAGACGCCAAAGTAACAAAGTCGTGCAGTTTACGCGCTGAACCAAGAAACGTATTTGTCGTGGCGGGTAACCAGCCGCCTATCTTTTCCGGAAGCCCCTGGCGAAAGCGTATCTTGTCACAATCAAACCAGCCGCCTTCCGCAGAGTACCTTGTACCCTCCCGGTTAATTCCCGGCTGAAAGACTAGCTTCTGCATAGGCATTATTTTATTCGCTTCCTGGCAACGCCCTTAGATTTTTCCCATGAACGCATTCCGCCAAGTCCCAAAAGTGAGAGCGTTAGCCCCATGATTTCCGAAGTGTTCAAATTCGGTAGGTCAATGTGAGGGGCCCATATGGCAACGGCCCATTCCGCCACGGGCATTGCAAAGAAATTTGTGAATAAACCTAACGCGCAAATCCAGAGGATAGCCGGACGTGCCCCGGCTATAAACACGGAACTCGATTTCGCGGATTCAATATTCGCTTGTGCTTGCGCTAGATCAAGACTGACAAGCTGCGTTTGAAGCTCGTGGGCAAGCTTGGTCCTTAGATCCTTGTCCTCTACGAACTTATCCAGGACCTTTCCGGCTACACCAACTACAGAACCCACCACATCAAGCATTGTACAATCCTTTAACTAGCCTCGCCGTTTCTACCAATATCCTTAATCTGCTCTTTCAGTTCCGCAATTTTCTCTTTACGGGTCTCGTGCCATACCGGAAGCTCCTTACATCCAAGCTGGCTTAAAATCGTAGTATGACTAAGTAGTGTATTTCGTTCTAAAACACGTATCCTGTCTATAAGGCTAATGGTAATGCTGTGTAATTGTTGTATGTCGTTCTGAACATCGTCGTGATGGTTTTTGAGATCGTTCTGAACGTCATCTGTTTCATTTTTAATTTCCTGCCTTAATTCTGAAAATTGACTAAGAACAGATCCGGTAAGCCATTTCAAAAGCCACCAGACCACGAAGCCACATGCTGCGGCTACGGCCACAGGAACACCGACTGTTTCGATGAATTTGGTCACTGCATTTACTGTCATGTTCCATTAACCGCTCTCGCACATTTCTTACTAGTTTTCTCCAGCACTTCTAACTTAGTGCCAACGCCCACTAAACAGCTTATTTCTTTAGTGAACGATAATAACATGGTCCAGGTCTTCGTCTCTGGGTTTTGATAAATCTCAACTAATCTACCGCCTATGTCTAGGCCATATGCTACAAGGGTTTCTCCATAATTATCCTTTATATTTTCTAATGCTTTAGAACGGGCCTCGCACATAAAGTTATTTGGCTGTTCGGCGGTGTCGGATTGCACGGGAAAGGGCCACAACAGCAAAAACAATATGACGAGGGCATAACGCATTTAACGCCTTAAAATCGACATTATGGACCCCAGGTATGGCATTAGATAATCTCCTGTGCCAACTTAGCGACATGGGCTGCATAAGCAGTTTTCACGTCATCAGTCCAAACAGCATTTGCGATTGCTTGAACGTCGGCTGGTTGATTAGAAATATCTGCGTCAGGAGATAAGACGTAACGGCTCCACTTACCGCTTACCACTACGTCACCTGTCGAATCCTCAACGATCTGTTTGTCTTCGCGCACCTGGATATGCTTGAAGGTACCGACCACTTCGATTTTGTCTACGACGGTTTGCTCTATAAGAGCCATTATTTTTCTCCTATGCTGCGAGATAGTGAAACGAAAAAGACATATGGAAGTTTGTATCGAGTCTGCTGTTATCAACTTCTTCTGAAGTGCCGCCATCAGTCATGTTTTGAATTTGGCTATATGCAACATTATGTTGAATGATTGCTGCTGGATTTTCTATGCCGCCATCGCCGTGATTTTGTAACTGAATCCACGTTTTTCCAGAGTTAGCTCCTTCGGATGAGTTTTCAGTTGTGAAAGGAAGATTTAGTTTAATCGCCCCACTGCATGAACTTTCGCTGGTCGCTTGTAACTGCCCACATACAAAAACCATACGGCCAACTTTTGTATAGCTTGCTAAATCATTATCCGAAGCCAATCCAAAACTACCAGAACTTATACCTGTTAGAGTCAGCGTATAGGTGCCTTCTTCATAATCGTCTAAAAGATTAGCAGCCGTTGCAGATGTTACTCCAAGATGGATGCCGTAAGTGGCGTTGTCGGGTGTGAGATGACCAGAGGACTGTGTCCAGTTTGCGAAACCCGGTGCCGCTGCGCTTGCCCAAACAGTACCGTTTGATGTTAGCACGTTGCCGCTTGACCCTGGTGCGGCTGTTGTTATCGCGCCAGTTCCAGCGCCAAGCAACACGCCATTGGCAGTATGCGTAGCAGCTCCTGTCCCGCCTTTGGCTACAGTAACCGTTTCTCCTAATTTAACATTTGTTACAGCACCATCAGCTATTTTAGCGGTGCTAACAGTTCCGTCACTAGGGACGGCTATATCAAGTTGCTGACCTAATAGTACCCCAAAGAAACCATCCGTTGAGGCAGGGGCCGTGGTGAACGTAATAGTGGTTCCGCTAACGGTAAAATCGGTTGAGGGTTCTTGAATAACGCCGTTTATGCTAATGATCAGTGCTTCCGCACGTACAGGCGTGACCGCAGTTCCAGAGTTCACCAGTAAATTAAAGGTGGTCGTGGAGCTATTGAAACTCCCGGATATATCATCCAGAGAATTATAATTTCCGGTTACTGGATCTTTACCTATATACGGCATAAACTAGTCCTCTTAATTGAGCGCACTTGGAGTATATGCACTAATATCGTCCGTGTTCGTTAATGTGTCTAAATGCGCTTTAGCTTCAGGAGGCAAATTACGAAGGTTTCGTTTTAAAGATGCAACCTCTGTCTTACCCAGCCCATCTGGATGGACACCTTCGTCAGCCAACTGATATTCAACATCAAGCTCTTTTAGTTTTTCATTCCGCACACCACGAATAACTTCCAGTCGATTTGCACGGGCCTTCGGAACTCTCCATCCATTTGTCTTGAGTTCATCTTCGGTTACTTCAACAGCTAACGTTGCGGCGTCAGGCACAATGGCTTCTGTCTTTACGCTGCCGTCATTATTCAGAACGGCTGGTGTAGTATTGGCCTCTACTACTTCAGCTATAATTCCGCTAACTGATCCAGCATCACCAACTACCGTAACGGTGCCGTCTTTATTAACAATAATTTCATTCATTTTCTAATTCTCCAAAGAAAGTGAGAGACAGGTACTGGCTATCTTTTGCCGCCGCCGAAGCGTTGAAGAATAGTAGATTAAAATAATGGGAGTTGAATGTCTGTGCACTCATCATCTCATTATATGCGCTGACTGCTTGCGCCATGCCAGAAACTACATAGCCGTTCGTAGATTTGAAGGGAGTAGCAAAATTAATATTCCAATTGCCCGCCGAATTGTCGGTTATAGACTTCACGTTGTAGCTTGCCCTAATAGCTGGAGTGCCACTACCATTGAAAAGAATCCAAGCCTTTGCCTTTGAAAGATCAACACCCTTCGGCAAATCACTAGCCAACCCCCGCACCATTTCATTGACCTGCCTTTGATCTATCGCTGGTGCTGTGACATAGGCATTAGCTGAGTTCTGTTCAGACCGTAGGTCGCCCCATAATCGGCCTTTCTCGCTACTACCAGAATTAACAGTGGGTTTTGAATCTACAACACAACCGTCAAAGACGGTGATGGCATCGGTTTGCGTTACCAGAACCTTACCCGTTAGAGGATCTACATCAACGTCCAGAACTGCGTCGGTGGAGCTAGACTGCAACAAGCATTCGGCATTAGCGAGGAACATGCCTTTTTCCGCATCGTATATGTCTCGAACCTGTCTGTCGGTTGGGACGGTGGTGCCGTAGCGAACCAGTGAAACGGCTGTATTATTCGCTGGGTTTGTGCTACCGTCCTGCTGTACGCCAATGGTGAACGGCAAATTACCGTCTGACGATAGTGAGCCAGCATCCGTGGTCGATGAGCCAACTTGAACGCCGTCCACATAGAGATATCGTTCAGTACTGGAGACTCTAACCCATGCACAATGATGCCAAGTACCATCAGAAAATCCTACATTAGGTGCGTTAATATTTGTTGCTGCTGTCGCACCATCATCAATACCTTGAAAAGAATAAACACCACTGCCTACATCAGTGACCAGTATGTGAAATCTGATTGAATTACCGGTGTTGCCAAATCCACACAACATCCCGTCATCATTACCCAGATATTTGGCCCAGCACATCATCACGGCTGATCCAGTACCTACCTCGTCCCAACTTGCGTGAGAAGCTACGGATAGATAATTGGAAGAGGAGAATCCGCTGTACCTCTTTATTTCGGAACCAGATTCGGCAACCGCTTCAGTCACAGTTCCATTTTCTGTCATGGTATGCCCGTTGGGGCCACGATCTGCTGTTTTACTGTTCGCTACCCAGATGCCACGAATATCACCCTTATAGAAACCCGAATTATAAGTTCTATTCACAATAAACGCTGGAATATTAATTTCGCCAGAACCTGCAAAATCAGTGGCCGTAAATCCACCGGACACATCCATATAGGTCAAGCCAGCGGCAGCGCCATAAGCGATTTTTTGGTCACTCGCCGCTACATTAGTTGGTGTAGTAAGACCAAACGGATATGTGCCAGTAACAGCTATGCGGTTTGCCGAAAAATCGTCCGCCGCAATGGTTTGAATATCATCAGTTACCTCAAGCCTGTCATTAGTGGTCGTGAACAACATCTTGCCATCAACAAACCCCGCAACAGAATTTGTGGTGTCAGGAGCCGTATTTAGTGAATAGAAATTACCATCATCCTTTATGACTCCAGCGGCGTCGGTCCCTGCCTTAAAGCCAATTGCAAAACTTGGATGCGGCCCACCAGTTCGTGGATCAAATGCCGGTGCATTAGAAAGCCCTGCTCCGACTGAACCCACATCATTATTTGGCAATGCTGGTCCCGTACTGGTGGATAATGATCTGGGCCAGCCATTCGTTCGTTCCGCCCAACTGCCATCATGCGGATCAATGATATGAATGCCGTCTTCTGAACCGACAATGACGTAACCCATACAAGCGGCCACACTTGTTGGAGTCGCAGCACTGGCTAAATCTACTGTTGCCAAGGGCGTTGTGCTTATTGCTCCTGACGACTGTTCCGTTAAATCCCAAATATTAATTTCAGTATTACTGCCTTCATCCTCAATAGTTGCCAACATAAGACTAGAAAATAATGATGCTTTATTCCATAGACCTTTCCAAGACCTACCATCGACGGCAGGGCCAAAGATAACTTGGTCCACAAAATTGGCGTTAGTTTGTAAAACCCCGCTAGACGCTTCAGTAAGACTAAGACCAGCCTGTGATACCTTTGTTACGGTCATGTCTTATTCCTTGTTTACCCTACTGGCAGCATCGCGCTCTGCTCGGTTTTTGTAATCGTCTCTAGCTAGAAGAGCAGAGATCAGTCCGTCATCCGTAGCTGGCATTGTTTCCACGCTGGCGTCAGCTTTCAGCACTGCTGTTGCACCGTTGGCCATACGTTTCTTACAATTATTTATTTTACCGAGAACGGCTAGTTGTACCCAATCATCAATATCCAATAGATCGTTGAGCAGGATCTTCTCATCAAGATCGCTAATGCTGATGGTGACTGTTAACGCCATAATTTTTTCCTTTCAGGATTAAGCAAGAAGACAGATGCTAAAATAAGACTCCGCTTCAATATCTGTTTGTGTAGCACCATCTGATTGAGCTAATTGTATTTTCAAAGTATCACTTGCATCCATATCTATTATTTGAGCGCATCCCATGGACATAGACCCATCAGATGATATGAGTCGATCTGTAGCCAAGGCCGAAAAATAATGTGTGCGATTACTAGCTACCGCATATAGCTGATAAAAAGTTGCATCTGTATCTAGCTGTCCACAAGTTACCTCTGCTATCATTAAGTATCTTCCAGTTACAGGAGCAGTAAAGGATGGAGAGGAATAGTCAGAATTTTGATCAAAAATCTCTGTGGCAAATGGAATGTCAGTTTGTTGATCACTACCACCAACATTATTTTGTTTAGAAGCTACTTTAGCTAGTACACATGGCTGTAATGGCTTCGTTACAGCACCAGTTTCGTCTATGACGATATGTGCCGTGGTGCCAACCGCTGATCCTAAGCCGATCTTTAGGTCGTCATCTGTATCGTCTAGACCAATGTAGTAATCTTGCGCGTGTCCGTCGAAGACGATCTTCGTATCTTCCGTTCCAGCATCACCGATAGTTAATGTAGGTGTGGTACCTTTAAGTACAAAGCTGCTGTTTGTTAGAGTGACAACGTCTGTTCCACCTACTTTGATGTCTACTTGATCATCCGTATCTGCGGTAAGACTTGTATTGGCATTCGCATCCAAAATAAGTTCCTGGCCATTAACGTCCAGTGTGCCGGGAGTAACGATGTTGCCGCCCAGTTTTGCAGACGTAACGGCACCGTCCTCAATATCCGAGGTGGCTATGATAGAATTAGCCGGAGCAGGACCAATGTACGACATTACGTGATCTCCAAAATTGATACCGCTATGTCGCAACCTGCACTAGCGGTTAGCCTCAAAACATCCGTGGTTTGCAGTACTACCTTGTTACCCGACAATAGTTCTAATGAGGATCCCGCAGGTATGGGAGCGTTTGTAACTAATTCAACATTTTGGTTAGTTTCAGTGTCGGACGTATCTGATTCAATATGAACCGTAACTGTAACAGAACTAGACTGTACATTTCCAACCATCAAACCAATCACAATAGCCGTTGTGCTACTAGGTACCGTGTAAATGGTAGCTATGGTTGAGACATTAGCCTTAGTCTTTAATTTAAATGTATTTGCCATCGTATTATCCTAACGCTATTGCCATGGCAACGGCGTCTCCATCCGCCGCCGCCCCAAGGTTGGTTCTTGCCGCCGCCGCTGTAGAAGCTCCTGTGCCTCCGTCAGCAATGGCTAAGTCTGTAATACCCGTTATAACACCGCCTGTTATTTTTGGCGCACTCATTGTTAACGTATCCGTAACACTTACTACAGCGGCTCCCCCACCAGCGCCGTCACAGTACACAAAATTAGCAAATCCATTTGGTACGGTTATGTTTGCACCAGATCCCTGACTCAAAATAACGGAATAAGGGCCACTTGAGCCAGAATCTGTGGTGGCGTTTATAACCATAAGGAAAACTTGAGTTGTATTAGGTGCGATTGTAACGGTGTTATTAGCCCCTAGCGCCCCAGTGAATTTGATGACGCGGTACATCCCATCCTGAAGATTTTCCGTGCCAGAACCAGGAGAGGCTTCTCTTACCGTAAGAGTGTGGGTACTTCCGGTTAACCCAACAGCCTTGAACGAAACAAGACGATCCAAAATATCAATGTTGAAATTAGTTGTATCACCCCATGTTCCGGACTGTTCACCCGTGGCAATCTTTTCAATTCCAAGGTTTGTTGTATAACTACTTACCATTTACTGCCCCTATGCCGCGATATCAGTCCAATTTGGCGTCTGTGATGTGGATATAGCACTATAATTTGGCGTTTGCGACGTAGATATATCCGAAAAACTAGACGTCTGATCAGTATCAACCTCATCCCACACTAGCACAGTTCCAACTGCGGTTGTAGCCTGAAGTCCTGTAACAGAAATAGTTGTTCCGGCTCTTGCCAGCACGGTGCCAACTGCACTTGTTCCAGCCAACCCTGTAACAGATACGTTAGCATCTGCCGATACAGTTACACTTCCTGCTGCACCTGTCCCGGCCAACCCTGTAACCGCTACATTAGCGTCTGCTGATACTGTTACGCTACCAACCGAACCTGTTCCAGCCAATCCTGTAACAGATAAGATCTGATCCGTGGTTACTGTTACAGATCCAACCGCACCTGTTCCAGCCAACCCCGTTTCAGTTATAACTTGATCTGTAGAAACTGCTACAGATCCAACCGCACCTGTTCCAGCCAACCCCGTTACATCCACAGGAAGAGCTGTATCCCAAGCCCCGGACCCCCAAGTAGACCGTCCCCAGCCTGTTTGAGTAGCCATTGTCTATCTTTTACGCAATCCGAATGATTGCGTTACTTGCATCTGCGGCTGGAAATTGCACCGTAAAGTCGCCAGAACTGGAACTTTTGTCTGCGCCAAAATCTAAAATAACTACCGCAGGATTGGTTAAAGAAATGGACGTTGTGTTTGGCGTTGAGTTGTAGATCATCGCACCACGAGCCGTAATCGTAGAAGAACTCCAGGTAGAATTGTCAAAGTCTAAAAATGCTGTGGTTCCAGAAACAGTTGGGTCTACCGAATTAAGAGTATTTCCACCCGAAGTATAGCCGCCACTGGCAGCTACTTCATTAGATGTAGTAAACGCCGTGGTGCTTGCGGCTAGGCTCGCACTACTTGTATATAGCGCCAATTTGATTGTATCACCCGTAGAAGTGTCAAAATCATGTGCGCCAAAAAGCAACTCCTTTTTGAAAGTCGTTGCCATTGCCTGTGTGATGGCCATATCACAGTCTCCTTATCAAATCAGCCAATTGCGGATGCCCCGCATCGTTTAAAGCATTATATACCGTTGTTCTATCGCTTTGGATAGCTTCTCTCATGTAGGCCGCTAACAAACGTTCAATTTGTCCTTTAAAAGCAATGGCTTGATCTCGTATAGCAGGATGTGCGTCATATGAAACAGATACAATTTCTTTAGCACAACGCTCGGCAATTTCTTCTGGAGTAAACCCCCGATTTTGGGAAGTGTGTACCAATACCTTGTAATCTGCGGGCATTTCCATTGCGGCAACACTCATTACTGCACCTCGCGCCTTACACGGTCATACCTGTATTCGTCGCGTGTCTGTCGTCCTTCACCCAAATTCTTCAAGAAGAGTAGAGCTTCCTGATATCTCTGCGTGTAGAACTGAAGTACGTCTGCTTCACCCTTCATAAAAGTATAAGCTTCAACCAAAGAAGCATACAGCAACGCCAGTTCTGCATTAGTACCTAAATAGGAGTTACCATCACTAGAAGTAGTGATAGACGTTGGCCTGAAGTAATAATGTAATTCTGCCGTAAATCCAGCGTTAGGAGTAGGGGCTAGAAGAAAACTCGCCTCATCAAAACTAGCGTAATATTTAGGTACTCCGGTTGTAGCTGGATTAGGGGTGAAGTCCTGCAAAAAGGTTACCTGCTTGTACAACAAAAACTCATTGGCAGAAGAGTTCAGTACACTCAAGGAAAAAGGCGAAAGGAAGTCTGAGGGCTTGGTTAAGAACTTATTTCCAGATGTTATGGTTCCGGTCTGATTACGGCGAAAAACATCAAGCTGACACTCCTTGAGAATTCTTTCCTCTGCATTTAGGATAAATCTTGGTAACTGCGACACAAAGGTAGATTCAGTGTTCTCCGTGTAATCCTGTATCGCCGTTTTTAAGGTTGTAAATGTAAATGCCATATCATGCCTCTACCGTCACAGGACCCGCAGATGCAGGGAAACCCCCGCCAAAAACAGAGCCCGTAGCTGCTGTACCACTAGCCGCACTAAAGGTATAGCTATCTGAATCAACTTTTGTGACAGTATACCCCGCATCACGCGATATTACTGTTCCGGTGAACCCATCGAATCCAACCGTATCCCTAAAACGAACGGTATCGCCCGTAGCACGTCCATGCCCAGGCTCCGATACTGTTATAACGGCGCTTCCCGAAGCGCCACTTCTAAAGGCGTCCTTTTTCAATAGAACGGTAACTTCTTTCTCTGTTCTATCTGGACGGGCATCTTTAAGAGCCTCTGGATCCGCTTCTACGCGACGAGGCTCCAATTGAGGATGCTTCGCTTCCCATTCGTCACGGCCTACTAATAGATTATTCCACTCGCGTTTCATATTTCGCAGCTTGTATCGCTGACCAGAGCGGTCTGAAATACCGTAAGAATTTTTTCCGGAAGCAAATCTAGGCATCACACAACCCTAAGAGAACCAGCGGTTGGAACAATGTGCAACGATGTGCGCTCTCTGTCCTCGACGGCAGCACGAAGGAAATCCTCATCATAACTAGCCTTCAGAATTCCTAATCGATCTGGAGCCTTTTTCATTGCTATGCAATAAGCTAAACCCGAAACAAGACTTGGTAAGAACCTAAATGGTACTTCTGTGGTATTCACAGAGGTGTCTGCATCATCTATTCGAACCAGACGATAATAAATCAACTGATCCGTAGAATTCTCCGGGACGGGCCAAATCGTTATGGTTGGTGTTATCTGCCTGTCTACAAAAAACTGTGTGGGCCTTCCTTGCTGATCTTTTTCCGGTAGAGACAGATAATCGCTGCGTCCAATACGGTTCATAGCTAAATCAGATCCCGAACGGCGAACCACAACATCCAAAATATCGACTGTGTTTTGTACGTCTTCTAAACTAGGATCCGCAGAAATCGTGGTACTGGCACTACTACTAGATCCAGTAATCGTCTCTCCCGCAGTAAAAGCTCCACTGGGAACCGTTAACGTCACCGTATTGCCGCTTGGCTTTGTTATGATTTTAGCGGTAGTGGCGCTAGAACCGCCTGTAATAGTCTCGCCAACACTAAGGCTTGCGGAAGCGCCTACTGTCGCAGTTATTGTTCCAACAGGATAAGCCTCAATTGCCGAAGTAGAAGATAATTGAGCCACGGTCTGCGTTACCTGCCTCACGGTCCAGAGATTAATACCTCTATTGGCCCAGTCTGCCAGCATCAAATTCAAGGATCGACGTGCGGTAACAGCATCATATCCAGTACGAAGTTCTAAACCGCACCTTTCGAACGCCTCTTCGATAATTTCGGCTACATCAAGATTAAAATTAGCTGATCCAGAAATGGCCATTATACAATCCCCGTTGTAGGCGGAAAGGGCGAGAATTGGATGGGTGGGTTAAGGGGAAGACGTGTCAAATCTATTCCTGGAACCTCCGGTATTGGGGCTAATGTAGCAGTATTAGCGATAGAAGGAGGAACTTCAGGAGTAGGAGCCGGGACAGGAAGGAGACCACCGCCAACATCTTCCGCATTTGTTTGTCCTGGTGGCGCTGTTGGTTGATCCAATCCAGGAAGACCTAATTCACCTAGAACATTTCCAATACCCGTCCCTAATGGACCAAGAGTATTTTCTACCAAGGAGGTTACGGCTTCTTTACCTTGATTTGCTAAATTTCCAACAACGTTTGATGCCTTCGATAGTCCAGCTTTATTTGCCAATAAACCTATTATTCCAGGACGACCCTCGTTTATATTTGCAAAGGTACTAATTACACTTCCTCCGGGAATTGCTCCGGCAGCAAGGCTAATGGCTGCGGCAAGACTGGGATTTAAATCTGCGGCTACTCTACTTGCATTAATCGCCCGATTGAATTGTATAGGGTTACTCATGTCAGGAGCAGTTACATTGATTGAATAATCTCCTGTAACGGGATCTTCTGCGTTTAATGCTTCAATCTGTTCTAAGGTTACTCCCGCAGGTCTCCCTTGTTTTATATTATTTTGTGCTACTTCAGAATTAATACCTAATGAAACCCCAGGAGAGAATCTACCTAAACCACCTCTACTAACAGGCTGCGACAACGCGACTGAAATCTGATTCATATCCATTCTACCCCGATTAAGCTCATTATAAGCCATCGCTATTGCGGCTGCGGTAGAGTTATCTGGTTCAGGTTCAGAGTAAGCTGTAGGCATGTCCTCTGGAATTGTATATAGGGTATTCGACTCTTGACCGCCGCGCGGATTTGCTGAATCGCCAGCAGCTTCGGCAGCGGCAGCGGCAGCAGCAGCATCGGCATCGGCTTGGGCTGCATCTGCTTCTGCGCCCGACCAAAAAGTTGGAATACCATTCGACATATATTGCCCGCCGCCGGGGGCAACGCCGCCGCCACGGGAACGTAATGAATCGGCCTCATCTGGGGTTATGAAGGCAGGAAAATGTCCTGGTGGTGCGCTGGCTCTTAAATAGTCAGATGCTAGAACAGGTCCACCATCTGCAAAACTACCAAATCCTGGATTGGAGGGATTAGCAAAAGCAACAACTTGACCAGTGGGGTCTTGGCTGACAACGGCGGGTAATCCCCCTCGACTCCCAATTTGATCAGCAATTGCTTGAGCAATTGCAGTATTCTGAACACCTGGAATACCTGTACTAGCCAAAGCAATTCCAGCATTTACGTTACCTTGACCAAAGAGAGAAGCATCTAAATCCGGACTTGTCAGAGTAGACGTTGGAATATTTCCTTGAGCAACGAGATCGGAAAAAGCGGAATTTATTTGGGTCTCTGGTATGCCTTGACCACGGGCAGCATCAACAAGGCTAGTTATCTGTTGCGCTGTGATATTTTGATTGTTTGCTAAAGAACCAAAAATATTTGTACTTTGACTTACACTATTAGCTGCCTGTGTATCCAGAGCAGTATTTCCTACTGATCCAAAATTTCCTCCAAATGCTTCTGCTGCCGCAACCACAGCCGCAGCCTCTTGGGCTTGAGCCGCATCTATACCGCCTGGGTCTTCGCCCGCATCGGGATCATCCGGTTCCGGAAGACCTATATCAGCGTCAGCGGGTCCACCATCTTGAAAAGTTACGGTAGGAGAGGAAGGGAACAAAGCCGCGAAGGTAGAATTAGCTGGGATTTGTGAAAGAGCATCCAGAGGAGCTATGTTAGTGGGTGTGGAAAGGGCCGGAGCTGGTGACAAAGTAGCACCCGAAAGAGTTCCGCTTGATGCAGGCGTCGTTAGCAAAGGTCGAAGCGGAGAAGTAATTGGAGCCCCTGCTAGAGCCCCCGAAGTAGCGATAGGTGAAATAACATTGCCAAAGGCTGTTCCTGGAGCTTGTGGAACTAGGGTAGGAGCCCCAAGAGATCCAGTTGCGGAAGAAATGTTTGCAGTAGGTGCTGCAACAGCCGTTGGAGCAGGAGCAGCCGATATTGCTTGTAAATTCTGAAGAATAGGAGAACCTACAATTGCTGGAACAGACTGGGGCGTAACTTCCGGTATATTGGCAGGGGTAGGTATAGCGCCAGTATCCTGAAGAATAGATACTTCCTCTGCGGCAGGAGCCGACGCAGGTGCAGGAGCGGGAGCGGGAGCAGGAGCAGGAGCGGGAGCAGGATCTCCCACTCCAAAAATCTGGCCCACAGTAAAGCCTTGACCTAAAAGAGCTTGAACAGCACCATCCTGGACACCTTGCGCTACATTTCTTCCCACATTAACGCCGCCAAAACGGCGAAAATTTGAGTTTTGAGTAGATTCAAGTCCTCCTCTCCTGAAGACAAGATTAGGATCACCGCTGGTTGGGTCATCGTATGTAGGAATACCGTCTGTCATATACTGACCGCCGCTAGGCGTTACACCACCTCCTTGCGACCTCAAAAATTCAGATTCTTGAGGTGTTATGAAGGCTGTAAAATGACCTGGAGGGGGTGTTATAGAACCTCCGTCCTGACGTCTAGAAGAGTTGCCCAAAGACCGGATAGGCCCTTCCGAAAATATTTGGCTTCCGTCACCATATCCAAGCAAAGACTCAGAGGCTAAAACAGGACCACCGGAGATATTTTGTCGTGATGTATATCTGGGCATCAACCCTCTCCAAATACGATCTTACAGAAGGGGCGATAAAAAATGATTAGTACTCTTTTATCATACGGAACACCACATTGTAGGTATCCCCAACCGCTCCTGCACCCGTGGTAGTAAAAAGAATATCTCCATTAGGACTTGAACCAAGAGAACTGGTGATACCGCCAATGTCAGTGTAGTCAAGATAACCAGGACCATCCGCTGCTAATTGCATAATACAAATATCTGCCGTTGCATCAGATTCAACCAAAACACTCATACCAACAGTTGTCCACCATACCTCAACAATACGAACGCCGGTACAAGTTGCTCCTTCGCTATTGGTTGCCAAAGCAGAAACATCTACTTTTGTAACAGCGTCCTCATTGTCACCATCAACATATTGATAGGTGAAACTCATAACAGCCTGACGATTACCGTCATTAATAGTAGTTGATGTAACAATATCTGCCATCTAAAGCTCCTTTAAAAAGATGGGGGTTTCCCCCCATCTAATTATTCGTAGATAAGCCGACTAATGGCTTGCCAGTGTACTTTCAGAGCCTTGGCTGATCCAGCACCTGTCTCCACGCCAATGTACGGAATGAAATCCACATCATTAGTCAAAGCATCGGTTTTGTCTGTGCCTGTAGTTACTGCGGTTCCGCCAGTACTACCAGATGTAGACGTAACATTGTACTGGATGCCGTTGACATAAATAGATGCTTTTCTATTGCTGTCTATTTCGATTTTCAGATGATACTGAGTATCCGCTGCTACAGTAATGGGAAGCGCACTAATATAATCAGTGCCACCAATGCTGTGTACAAAGTGCAATAAAGTGAAGTCAGTAAAAGCTTCACTATTAGTAGCATCTGTTTGAAACTTGAAGAACGCCTGATCTGCATCCGTGGCAACTAATTGGTCATTGGTTAACTTCAAACCTTGCCACAGTTTGATGTCAGCAATGGACGCTGCCGTGGTAACCGAACATTCCCAAGTAACTTGGTTTTCGGTGCCCCAAGGAACCGCTGTCCAAGACGATTGATTGGTATCAAGATGAGGAGCAATGATGGCCTGATTTTGGTCCGTTCCTCCTGTGGTGATGATAATACCTGCGCGGGTAGTATCAAAGGTGCACAATGCAGTTGTCATGCTTGTACCAAGAACTTCGAAGTCCTTGTTGGCAACTTTTTCAGCAAGACGAATAACTCCGTTTGCTGCCGCCGTAGCATCTGCATCTGAAAAGGCCGTATTCAAAACAGCATTGAGTGCGGGACGCCGCTTCCAGTATTCCTCAAGGTAGTAGCGTCTTACATCTTTATTCGCAGAAGAATGTACAGAAGAATCTGTTACAATACCGGTGCTAGAGTTCTTATTGGCTATAGCAAAGCCATTCTCCGAACGTACCGGACCAGAAAAAGTGGTGTTAGCCATGTGGCCACCTCCTTACAAAGGTTTTGCCCTAGAGTCTTCGTAAGCGTCCGCTGGGCCAGTCGCCAGGGCTATTAATCCCAGAAGTTGAACTATACGCAAAAAGAAAGGGTGGCACAAGGCCACCCTCTCCAAGAACACAGGGAACTTATGCTCCCGCTGTACCAAATACGCAACGCCAGTCAGAAACACCGAAGGAGTAACGTTCACGAGCTTTGTAACGCATATTGCCCGTATCGAAATCTCCCTCCATCGCAGTGCGAAGAGGTGTACGCTGGAACAGCTTGAAGCCGTTTGGCGCATCCGTTTTAATGAAGTAGGCATCCGTGTCGGTGAGGAAGTGATTAACCACGGCCCCATCGGGAAGCATACCCATTGATTTCATTGCATTGACGTCATTGTCCGCAGTACCTGGACGAAGATTACTGTTGAGCACACGCTCGGCAACAAATTGAAGTTCTTTCGGGATCATCAATTTCATGCCACGAACAGCAATTTTAAGTCCACGCTCATCGGTCAAACCAGCGATATCAATCAACATCTGCTCCAACGAAGTCTCATTGAGATCCGCCGCAGTTGAAAGCTGATTGCGTTGGTTGCCGCTGATAGCGGGATGTGCAGAACTACACAGTGCAGCACCGTCACCAACAGGGAAGCTAGTCGAAAACGCATTGTTAAGAATGCTGGCAGCTTTAACCTGTTTGGTTTGAGACATCGAACGTGCCAGGGCACGAGTGTATCGTGCCGCGAGACGGTCATAAAGATTGTCCTCTACCGCTTCTTCCGTGATGGAGAAAGCTAGGGCAATCGTCTCATGGGTGTAACGTGCTGTGTAGGTTTCTTGTGCATCATCAAACGTGATTGCAGCACCTTCTGCCTTGACCGGAGCAGTAGAGAAGCCTGCAAGCATGACTTCTTCCTCAAAGGCACGATCCGAAGATTCTTCATCGAAGATCTCTGAATGCTCCCTTTCATACCGGTCATATTCCAGCCCAAATAACGCATTGAGGCCGGGTTCAAGCTCTTTCGCAAGTTGTGCGCGAGTAATAGCCATTTTCTATACCCTCCTCAGATACCGGTGGAATCCGCAGTTGTTTGCGAAGCAAACGCACGGGTTCCAGCGTTAAAGTGAGCGTTTAATCGGACATACAAATGAGCACCCGCAGAAGCATAGTCACTATTTGCGGGATCATCAGCAAGACCAACAATACGAAGCGGCAAAGTTGCCGTTGTCGCAATTGTTGAAACGCCTAACTCTGCACTGGATTTACCTGTGTTGGTAGAACCAGATCTAGCTGATGTGCCAAGCGAAGCATTAGCAAAAACAGCAGCTAATGCAGTTGCCCGATTGGTTAAAGTAGCATCCGCAGCAACTACGAATAGTTGATTTGGATTGTCAGCCACGAGAGCTTTGACAGGGAAATTCGTGTCAATGCTCGCGCTACCTGACCCAGGCCAGAAGTTTTTGTAGATGGTCTTATTAAGAACACTATCAACGTATTCTACCCCTACGAGAACACCTAACGCTTGTGTAGTACCACCATCGGTAGCACCAGCTTGGTCAATCACGCCCGCTGCAAGCGGAACACAGATTGCGCCATTATAGATAACGTTAGTGTTATCACTGGCAATTTCATACTTGGTCAAACCAGTTGAGTTTGAGCCACTGCCAGCCATTCCAATAGGGCGAAGACCAAAACTTGTTTCGGCATTTGCCATTTTCAGTCTCTTTCCTCAATTATAGTAGCCAATCACTATTTTTGTGGGCCACCGAAGGTTACACGAGATTGACGATCAGGTTTACTAATCGTCATCGATGAATGTGAGTTCTCGCGCATCATATCGTGATCAACAGCGTCCATCAGATCAGAACTCTTCTGTCTGAAGTAGTCTGTGCGCTCCTCTACGGTCTCAAGAGGAATACGAGCGAGAACAAGACCGCCGACACCAAAAACACCTTCGAACCGTCCCGAATCTATAATGGGAGCTTCAAAATCAGGGTACTCATCGGCTCTTACCAATTCGTAGCCTTCGCGGAGACGTGCAGAAATATTCTGCCGATCCTCAAAGCCTCGCACTTCCGCACGAAGCCAACGATGCTTGAAGCCCTCTGGAGCAGGGGGCGCTTCTAGTCTTGACGGGGGTGACCACGGCTTACGCTTAGACGTGTTCTCCCTAGTAGCCTTAGCGCGGGAAGTACGTTTAATGGTTTCGAATTCCGTTTCTTCGGTCATTAATCTTACTCCTTCACGTATTTCGCGTATTCTTCAAGTGGCACACCCAATTTTTTCGCTATCGCGACTTGGCTCGGAGTGAGACGAACCTTCCTAGAGCGTCCGGGCGAACCCGAACGAGAAACAGATGCAACGGTCTGAGCGGGCTTCTTAGTGCCCCCGTTCAGCTTCTGCGGAAACTCGTTCCGCATACGTTTGTCAAGCTCACTATAGTACTCATCGCTTGTCGGGTCAAATTGTTCATCTTCAACGAGCTTTTTATGTAAACCAAAGGCAGCAAAGGTTAGAGCCTCATCTTTTCCAAACCATTCGTTCCGTGCAGCCCATGCTTCGGCCTTTGGGTCAGCTTCAGGAGGAGGTTGAGCGGGTTGTTGTGCCGCAGCCTCCTGTTGTTGCTGTTGAATTTGTTGCTGTTGAATTTGTTGCTGTTGATATTGAGCCTGTTGCGTCTTTGCCTGATTAAGTCGCTCTTGGGCTACTGCTAATTCGGTTAATTTTTTCTGTGCAGCTACCGTGGCATCCGTATCACCAAGTTCCATGGCACTTCGAAGTGCGTTTTCAGCCCCTTCTTGCTCACTTGTAATACGGCCACCATACTCGTTGAGATAGCCCTCATCCAAGGCTTTCATACGAGTCTTCAAAACGTTGGATTCGCTTTGAACGTTCTGAGCATACTCAACTGCCGCTTGTTCACGGCGCTCGGATTCCCGCATTCTTTTTGTTAACTTATCAATTCGCCTCTGAACGGAAGATTGATATTCTTCCTGTTCTTCCGATACAGACGTTTCCGTCTCAATAATTTCCGTTTCTGGTTGCGGGTCTGTATTTACCTCTTCGCCACCCACTTCAACTTCAGTAGCAATTTCATTCTCGCCAAGATCAATAATTGTTTCTGCTGGATCTGCCATGATGCACCTTTAAAGACTTAAAATATCGTCAGGATCGTCAATACAAGCCAAAATCTCATCATCATTTAAGATCCTGACCTCGCCGCCTTCAATACGAAAGCGAGATCCCGCATAACGAGCAAAAATCACCCAATCCCCCTCCTCGCACCAGGGGCCACTAGGAAATTTCTCTTTGTCCTTATAGGCTAGAGGACCCGTTTTGAAGACGTACCCAACAACTGTTTGAATTTGAGCGTCATCGCGGACAGCTTCCGGGATTATTATCCCGCCTTCGCTCTTACCCTTGCCGCGATATGGAAGAACAAGAAGACGCCAGCCAGTAGGCGACGGCATTCGTTCCACTATACTTTTATCAATAAGTTCTGGATCTAGTACTCTTTCTTCCGGGGCTACATATGCACCACTAAGAAAGTCATCAACGCCTTTTGTTACATCGTCTATATCTATTGTATTAGCTTCAGAGTTAGTCATCCATATGCTCCTGTTTTTCTAGCAGGCTCGTGAGTTCCTGTCGCACTAATTTAAGAGCCGTAAGCTCCCCCATCAGGGTAGCGTATTGCTCCATGTTTTGTATACCGTTGTTTTCCAACACGTCTAAAATGTGTTGTCGTCTATCCTCAATAGTCCTTTGAACAAAAATAGCAACTGGTAATGTGTCCATATCGCAGACTATTCTATGCTTTACTAGAAGTCCACATAAAATCCCGACACAATTCTAGGTCTTTAACAGATTTTAAAGCGGCTTCCACGTTGAGCCGCACCCATACCGCGTTTCTTACCAACGGTCATTTTACCAGTACCCGTAGACGGTCCTGGGCGGCTCACGGTTTTTCCATAAGGAACTCTACCCTGACCCTTGATATCGGCATAATTTACCGCTTTCGATGTAGGAGCTGCGGGAGCACCCATGTGTTTTACTTCAGCCATGTTAACCTCGTTGTTGCGCGTTTCGCATCCTTTCACGATCCGCAGCCGCTTGGATGCGGGCAAACGTCTGCTTTTCTTGGCTCTGTATACGATCCTGGAACTCTTCCCCCTTGCGAACTTCCTTCTCTTGATCAAGCTGCAATTCGGCCTGATCCAGAGCTAATTCGCCTTGGTCCTTGGCCTGCTTCATCTGCAACTCTTGTTGCTTCAAGCCGATCAAAGGATCTGGTGGCGGGGCTGGTTGTCCTATCTGAGCAACTTGAGCACTCAATTCTTTCACCTGTTGCATCCCCTGTGCAACAAACTGAGCCTTAATTGCCTCAAACTGCATTGACGGATCGCCCTGTATTTGCTGTCCCTGCATTTGCTGTTGCATCATCGCTTCAGCTTGTTCCTCTGCCTGGATCTTCACATGCTCCATAACATGCTTTTGAAGTTCGATAGCTATTTGCGGGGAAGAGGACACCATTGGCGAAGAGCCAAAAATAAGATGGGCCATAATGTGCGCTTGGTGGTTCTGGCCTGTAAATGCAACTAAAGATTCCAACTGCAAAGTTTTTATATTCTCTTCAGCAGGATCCTCCGGTACAGGATCGCCTGACGGCGGTATATGAAGTACCTTGTCTATATCCCGAATGCCTAACGCCTCATACATACGACGATACACTTCGTACATGTTGTGCATTTGAGGCGCTTGAGCAGCTAACTGCATTTCCGTCTGGGCAAGAGCAATACGCTGTGCCTGGGAGAAAATATTTGGATTAGATACCGGAACTACGTCTACACGGTCATCAAAATCAGATGCCATGATGCTCTGATCAGCGTTCTCTATAGTATAAGGATATTGCGGAGGTAAATAATCCGCCATGATGCGAGACAGCATTCTAAACTCTTGCCGCATGGCATAGTGCATACGTTTATGCACTGCACTCATTACTCGCGTACCTTGCTCCAGCATAGCAATGGTAGTCCCAACGGCAGCTTCCTGATTACCGTCTCCAACCTTTAAGTCTGTAATGGTCGCGAACCGTTGTCCTGCCTGAACAACAAAGCCCAAAAGTTGGAACAGTGTCTGATCCGGTCCTTTGAACGGCAGTGGCATCAAGCTGTCTCTGATTGCGCCACCTGGAGCGTCTACATCTCTAAATTCTCCAGGCTGCAACGGATCATCGTCGTCCCTTATACGCAGACCTCTTGCCTTGAAGCCTGCGGGAAGATTTGAGAGCGTTCCAGCGTCAATAAGCTGCCTTAAAGCTGCCGTAGCCGTCCTTGACAGCCCTCCAATAGTATGAATGAGCCCCAAACCATAAAATCCGAAGCCTGGGAGGAATTTATAGTGAACAAAATATTGAATTTTACGTTTTTTCTCGTCATTTTCGTCATAATTGCGGCGAATCGCTAAAATCGCGCCATTATCTTGACTTATTGTCACCACATACGGGACTTTTATGCCCGTTTCCTCACCCTCTTCGTCTACTTCCTCGTACCCCTTCAGATCCAGATCGACATGACACTCCAATAACGAACAATCGTAATCAATACTGGACGGTGTCACGCCGTCTATATTGCTCATTTCCTTGGATATGTCGTCTTCTTCCGTTTGTGAGGGCAAAACAGGTACGTCCAGATAAAATCCGGATATTTGCTTCTTCCGAAGCTCGTTTGCGGGCATACGAATGATTTGCGTGATATTAGGGCAAGTCTCCAGGTCGTTTGCCTCATAAGGCACGACAAGATGCTCGGCGGGAACAAACTTGCTCACCGCACGTTCTATACCCTCATCATAATAAACCTTTTTAAAGGTGCTACCGGCCAGAGGCAGATAAAACAGCATCTGGTCAAATTCGGGTGTGTACTCCTCCATCACATTGGTGATGTAATAGTTCATAAACTCCTTGACACGAGAAGCCTGTTCTTCCTTCTCCCTTGTCATTGAACCAAGGACCACGGTTCTTACCGGACCTGAAGGGGGCAAAAGTTCGTTGAACGCCTGCGCCTGAAACTGCGTTGCAGCTTCTGCCAAAAGAGGATGCGTTACGCCTGTCGCGCCCCGGAAAGGATCCGTTCTTTCTTCGTATTTAAGGCCCAGAAGACTTAGACCATTGGAATAAGTCTCCTCCCAATCACTGCGAGATGCACGGTTGGCCTCAAATTCCGCCATAAGCTCATTGGATAAGCCGCCAAGCTCACCATCATCAAGAAATTCAGCGAGATTGGCGTTAAAGTCTTCCTCATCTCCACGAGCGTCCTGCGGATCAAAATCAACCAGAGCCCCACCGTCTTCTTCTATCTCAATTTCAATCTCTTCCGGAACATCGTCCAGAACAGTTGAAAATGCGCCGGGAACAGCAAACTCTACGTCTTCTTCTATCTCAATAAGATTTGGGTCGTCGTTTTGCCGTTCCACCAACGAAACCGGAAAAGGCTCTCTAGCCATTATTTATCTCACTTCTAAAAGCGTCCGCCACGTTCCTTAACAACAACGGCTATAACAGCCGCCGCAACACCAACCGCACCAATCCACGGCTGACCAAGAAACGCCGCAACACCAACTAATATGGCAGCGCCTGCCGCCCAAGAAGAAGGCTCCTTGGCACGGTCCATAACCCATTCGCTAACTGTCACAAACATCGGCTTCTCCTTTACTACCAATAATTTCGCCAACCAACGTTTTCTTGATATATACGATATGTAGGCAAAAGACCATTCCCCTTATCTTCAGACTTCTTGTGCCCGCAGTCGCATTTCTCCGGAGTACAATCCTTACACTCGCACTCGTCACCACACAATTGACACATGCATTTCTTACAGGCCATCACATTACCTATTTTTTCTTCCGCCCAGGCTTCTTGACCTTCCCACCGCCATAGTACTTTGCAGCCTGCCTCTCACGAGCTAACTTGGCCTGTTTTATACCCTTCTTGGTATACGGATAATGGGTAGAGCCAACCTTGGGCATGATAAATCCTCTCTGAAAATAAAAAACTAAGCTACCACACTACGGTTCATGTTCCTAGCAACTCCGCACAAACCAGCTATGCCTGGGCCAAGGCCCGTGAGCCGTGGTTCCTTGGTCATGTAATGCGGCTTGCCAAACATGGACCGCGCTTCAGGGGCCTTGGAGGCTATGCCACCTTCGGCCTTTTCACGGACATTATCCTCTAGCATAATACCGAGTTGGCTCCTCTCCTCTCGCAATTGTCTCATCTGCTCTTGCAATCGTCGTTTTTGATATTCCTGGTCATCATCGAAATGTTTTTTTAATACGTCTGATAAACGAGGTTCAGTAACACCAATTCCTGTGCTTGTTGCGGATCTATAGGGGCTACTTTCAGGAACCTCATAATTCCACCCAGGCCAACGATGGGCAATATGTTCAAGAGCTATAGATTGCGCTTTCGCATAATCCTGTTCATGTTGGTCTATCTCCTTCATGCCCTCTTGAGTTTGATACCAAGTATCGAAGTCAGCTTCATTATTTTCCCAATCACTTCGACGTGGTTGATACCTGTCTTTTCTCAGCTCCGTCAGTGCATCAAACTCATTCGCTGTTGTTCCCAACCGGTGGCGGTAAGACAGAGGCGTATCTGGATCTTCCCCATGAGGATAATGTAACATATCCTTCAAATCCTGTAATTGAACTCTGGTCTCATGGGAAAGCTTGGCATCCTTGGCAGGGACGCGACCTAATAACCTGCGGAGCATCGACCTCGCATTCCGCCAACGTATAAATTGTTCGTCATCACCGGGCAAATCCCTCATTGAAGCACCACCTGGATAACCGCTGAAAACAAGGTTGTATAAACCTTTATGGCGAAGCTCGTGCATCAAGACATCTAAACTATCAGCATGAGCTATCTCTTCAAGTTCCTTGCTAGAGTGGTCTTCTTCTCTGAAAGAAACAGGGGCATGTTGATCATTATAACCGAAAGGAGGTCTTCTCGGAAAAGTGTAGGAAGGATGAATAGCTATTGTATCGGTACGTGGACGATAATAACCGGCAACGTCCGGCTTGCGAATGGGCCAAGGTCCAATATTCGTAATCTTACGGGGTTCATAGGCCAAAAGAGCAATAGGATCCTCTTTTATACGCTCCCATTTCGGCATCGTATATTCAACATCGGCCATGATAAGAGGGTCCTGTGCCCCCAGGTCTACGACACTGCCTCCATCCTGCATGTGCAAAGCCTCGCTGGCGTATATTGGACCGCCGTGGGCCTTGTTCGTGGGCGACCAGACAAGAACAGGCACTTTCTCAATACCAAGTTCTCTTGCAGCATGTGCTCTATGCCTGCCGTCTTCCCTGCCGGTCGCATCCAAAGAAAGGGGGTCTAGGGTCCTGCCGCTCTCTATATGAGATTTGAGATCATCGATATTTTCCCTCGATACTTCATCTATTTCCAGAGGACGAGCCTTTGCTAAAAACTCATCGGGAGACATCATTTCTATACGTCCACCCGTCATTTCATAATTAGCATCTCCATACCATTCGTCACGAGGAGCTATTGGATATGCTCTGCTAGGAGCTTGATCCGTGGACCGTGGTCCAGAAACAGGGGTAACCTTGTCTCCTGCTATTATAACCTCGTTCTCTTCCCAATTTCCGGGCATAAGCTCTTTAAAGGCTCTAATTGAATTAGGAACGGCTAAAATATCTTGAGGATCAACCTCATACTTTACAAGAGGGGTCTCTTCTCCCGTTCGTCTGTCTCTTATCTTGTTGAATACTCCATAGCCAGAAAATTTAGGGTTGGTGGTAAAAGGCATAGGCGCATTCCCAAAAAGCTTACCATATCTATACACATACATCTTTTTAGGAAGTTCTTCTAAACCAGAACCCCTCTTTAAATAATCCTGTCCCGCTTCATATAATTGTTTCTCCGCAGACCTTACTTCCCCTGCTGTAGTTCCTTTTCTTGGGGCTCCCCGTGCGTCGTGTAAAGCTTCCTGTTGGTCGTTGTCTTTATGAAGAAAGTCATATAACCCTTCTGTATTTAACCCACGTCTATCCAGAGCCTGCCCTAAAGCTCCGGTAAACTTTTTATATTCAGGGCCTTTAAGCTCAAAGCCTACAGGTATTTCTAGATCAGTAGGTTGGAACATGCCGCTGGCTTCGCCTGCTAGAGAAGCAAGGCCCTTACCCTTACGACGCGCTTCCAAAAGATTTTCATACGTCCTCTCAAAAGATGGTCCATCTGTGGCTAGAATATCT
>VTLG01004012.1_pt1 | contig 49730 bp, 72 predicted proteins | sample 4694571 | NCBI WGS metagenome assembly VTLG01 (sample SAMN12604809, study PRJNA352737) | marine metagenome | biome: ENVO:00000447; feature: ENVO:00000209|ENVO:00000569|ENVO:01000036; material: ENVO:00002151; isolation source: viral sequences binned using virsorter ... | reverse complement strand
AGTATCATTCTCAGTCCATCCAGTCATATTAGAATCAAAAGTACCATTATCTAAAATATTAGTAGCTGTTACTATATTAGAACTTGCTTCATTAGGATATGTCCAACTACCATTATAAACTGCAACAGTACATCTATTGCCATTTCCTGCAACATCAGTAGCATATAAACCTTGTAATCTATATTGTCTTCCAACTGTTAAATCAGCATCTAATACATCTTGACTTTCTGTTTCACTTCTAAGATACAGAGTTGAACTGTGGTTACTTGTTGCATGAGCTCCACCATCTGTTGAACCACCTATAGCTGTTGCAGCACTTCCATTAACAGCAGTCCACATTGCTACATTGTTATCTGCAGCATTCCATTCATCATCACCATAAAATACAGTTGTTGCATGATTTTTGTCGTTTACAGGTTTGAGAGAAAAGTTATCAATTTTAAATGTAACCCCTCCGCTAGTATCTGGTAAAATTCTTATTTCTCCATTTAAAGCATTTCCACTGGTACCTGTATGATATACAGTATGAGTTCCATTACCAAGACCTGTCTTAATACTTACACCCCCATCTAATTGGAGTATGCAAGCACCAGCTGAAATATCTGATAATGTAAATTCATATTTGTATGAACTACCAGCTTTTAAGTCAGCAACATAATCTCTATGCAAATTAACATAATCAGATGAGGCAGGACAATTAATATTCAGTTTTCCGTCTACAGTAGTAACTACAGCATTATTAACCTCTGACCAATTATTTGCTCCGTTAAAATCTCTATTTACTTGAGGAGTAATCATCTCATCACCTAATCCTGTATTTGAAGCATCAAGTATATATGATTGTTGTCCTCTATGTCCATCATTCATTGGATACCATAACTTAAGATTAGAGTTTGTTAATGATGTACCACCTCTATTTAAAGCTAATTGTTCTGGATTATTGTAATCATATAATACATCATCTGCTGTCCAGGCAGCATCCCATACTTGCCCATCAGACATTAATCCTCCATAAGGACTTGTTCTAGTACTGTATGGAGCTCCCCATCCAGAAAATTCCATGGCACTTCCAGCAAATGTTCCACTACCACTACTACCACCATATCTTGCTGTAGATGTTGTTATTGCACTGTCTCCATATTGCACTCCATTAGCATAAATAGTTATACTATTAGCTGATGCTACATAAACCACTCTATACCAAGATGGATTATCTAAAGCAGGAGCATTATCAGGTCTAAAATAATCTCCAGCATCATCTCTAACATCTAAATATTCACCTGAATGATATAATAACATTGGATTAGTATTTGCATCATTACCTACAAAAAGACAATAATCTCCAGCATCTTTTTTTAACCAACATGCAAATGTCCAGTCTACACCATCAGCAAATTGATTTACTCCTGATAAAGCAGTCCCTCCATTATGTACAAATCTATCACTAACTCCATCAAACTCTAATGCTCTACCTGAATATATTTGTCCGTGATTGTTGTTGCCAGAAGTATCTAATGCTCTAGCTTTTGTTGGTTTTTGAATTGTTTGTATAGTAGCTGGCATTATGATAAAGTCCCATTGTTTGAACCATGTGAATCATTTGCATCTGCACTAAGATTCCACCATGATACTAAATTTGTTTTTTCACTATCTGTTAAACCTGCATAGTTTTTCCACATAATAGATTTGATTTGTGCTTGAGTTAATACTGCAGACCAATAAGCAAGATTGCATATATAACCATCCATTTCATTATCTGCATCACCACCACCAGAATTAGCACTTCCTATTTGATTTAATGTTATATTACCGCCATTAACATCTCCTGATACAGAGCAGGCAACGCCATCTTGATAAGCTGTAACAGTTCCACTATTTGCAGTAACTGCATAATGATGCCAATTTGTATCAACAGTATTTAAAGTAACTGTTGCTTCATCACCAGCTGCATCTGATTCAAATTTAAGATAATTATCAGAACTAAGTCTAATATGAGAATAACTAGATGAAGTGCTCCTACCTAAAATAGTATGATGAACAGAACCTGTGGTATTTCTTTTTGCCCAAAATGCAAATGTAAAAGCGGCATCATGAACACTAAGAGAAATTTGAGTTATAGCAATTCTATTGTTTGTTCCAGCTCCACCAAAATAAGCAGCACCATCACTTACAGGTACAACTGCTCCTGCATCATATTTATGTTTTAATACGAGATTATCAGTTATGATTCCAGGTGTAACCATACCTGCTCTAGATAAGTTAGTTCCTAACCCTAATGGCATGACTAACCTTTATATGCTATTACTTTACCAGAAGCTAGAGAAAAATACTCAAAACTTCCGTATATTGTCATTCCTGCTGGGATTGTGAAATCAGTAGTCATCGTGCTCGCACCAGTTGTCCCTGAGGCACCGTCAACCATTGTATTTGCAATATTAGTGCAATCACTTGCATCCACAGCTGAATCTTCAATTGCTGCAATTGCTACAAATGGGCCTGTATGTATATCTGTATCATCTATAAATACCGAACCTGCTTGACCTAAAGCTGCGTTTTGAGCTTCTGCTACTGTATATTTCATTAATGTTCTTGCCATGTTCTCCTCCTGCCCTAAGCACTGGCTGTGCGTGAATGGGCTTGTTAAGTTAAATTAAATTCTTAGTAGATTCGGGAGCTGTCCTTTATACGACAACTCCCATAGTTCTACAAAACTATTAAACCTTATTGATTCGGTTTATCCATTATTGTCTAGCTCAATATACTCAACAATGTAACACATTGACCCAGCTGAAAAAGCTCCACCTGCCCCAATTGTTCTAAAGTGAACATCTGTAGCAGCAGCTCTATAAGAGGCTGCAAAAGTTCCAAGTATCGCAGTACCGCCTAAAGCAGCAGTAAGAACATCATCAGTAGATGAGCCTATCCCTGCAGCTACACTTGTACCAGAACCTTCAAGACAATCAGCATCAAGAGTTCCAGTAAACTGAGTTCCTCCTGCTGCCGTACCTACAGAAACTCCCACAGTCCCACTTGCAACTGTTAGTGCTGAATTAACTACAGCTGTTAGTCTTGTAATAATACAATTCTGAGGAACTTCAATTGCCCCAGAATCAATATTAGCAGACGAAGCTGTAAATTCAATTATCTTTGATTTTATTTTAACAACACCTGTATTTGGTGGTAAGGCTAAACTATTACTATTACTATTTAATACATCACTTCTCATTTTACACGCCCTCCAAATTAATAAGTGCATGAGTTTCAGGAAGACTAACCTCAAGACCTGCTTCTGTAAGAATCATGTCTTTACGTAAATCCTCATCTGCTTGTTGCACATTTGTTGTTATTGAAGTATCTCTATTTACACCGTTACCAACAAGAGGTCTGTATGAAACATGGTCTAAATCAACCATCATCATAAATCCTGCTGCAAATCCTCTAAATAAAGGTTCTGCTACAAGAGTTACATCACCATGAACAGTTTGAACTTTATTCACTAAATGTCCAAAAGAACCAGTGCTAGATGGGAAATTATATCTTGTATCTCCATCTGTTAAAGAACCACTTATCATTCCTGTTGAGCCTAGTTTGTTAAAATGAGATATTACTGGTCTTGAAGCTAAAGCTAATTTAGCTCTACTTCCACCCCTTGCAGGGTCGAACATAACTTCAAAGTCAGATAACATATCATCATATGTCCACTGTGCTGCTGTATTTGATTTATAATATGGTGCGCCTGAATTATAAGATAATTGACTTCCATCATTTACAATATTGCTATAACCATTATAAATAGTGCTTCCAACAATACCATCTGTGTATTGTATACCACCTGCACTACCTCTTTGGCCAAATAACATTGCTCTTTCAATGTCAATTTTATGTTCTCTTAATTTAAGATTCCATATCCTTTGCCATTCATCAGCATAACCTCTATAAACAGTTGCTCTTGCTGTATTAGTCATTTCACAAGCTGTTTTAAAGATTTGTGTAAAACCATAATCATTATCAAGCTCTTGTGAAAATACATCTGGTGCACCTGAACCTTGCTCAAAAGAAGTACCTATTACAGTACATTTTGAGTCATCAGCTAATGCAAGAGTGCTTCCACCAATTACTGATATTGATGTAACGCTACATGTTGTTTGAGTTGCGCTTGAAGAGTTATCAACTGTATTAATACGTACATTACTTGTAGTTGGAACAGAATTACCATCAACATCGCCAATAGCAACAACCATTCCTGGTATCAACCAATCAACACCATCTCCTCCAGCAGTATCAAAGATTAGAGTATCATCACTTCCAGCAGCTACTAATGTAACGCCACCTTTAAGCAAAAAGCTTCTATCTGTCATTGAAACTTTTGTTCTATCTTCTAAAAATCTGAATTGAGAATCAGATGTTGGTACTTTACCTACTTTTGACAAATATACAAAAAACGGAGACTCTTCTGGAGCTAAATCTGCGACCCTATCGCTAAAATCATACAGTCTTCTTGATGGTATAGTACTATCAATAACTGCGCCAGGAGTTCCGAATTTTACTTGTCCACTATTATAAGTGCTCATTATTTCTCCTTGTTATATATTATTATTTACAATACGCTAGTTCGACCGCCAGCTTTAACTATGCCTTCCCACATTGAATCTTTTTCGCTTTTTCTTACAGGTTGTTCACCAGACAAAACACCTGCCTGTTGAGGAACTGCTTGATTTTGACGAACTGAATCCAGTGGATTGCCAGCATTATCTTGGGCTGGTTGTTCTTGAGTGACAGACCTCCACATATTAATTGCACCGTCAACACCATATTCAGCAGGGTTTTTGCTTGCAAATTCAACAAATGAAGTAATTTCTTCAGGTGTTAATCCTTTTGCAGCAAGTTCTCCTTGAAGTTTAGTCATACCAACTTCTTTTTGAACACCAGCTACTTGGCTTTGAACGGCAGTATTAATAGAGTCCTGTAACTCTTGTTGTCGAAACTTATACGATTTAGATGCTGGGTCATTATAGGCTTCCCATGGGTCAAACTCATCTTTATCTAAAGAAATACGTTGAGATTCTGTTGGTTGACCACCTTGAACCATTCCTGATATTGTTTGTACGATATCTGGTCGTGATTCCAACAATTGTCCAATCTGTTCGTATTCTTTTAATTTTTGATTTTCAGTATGAAGTTTATCTTTTTCTGATTGAAAATACTTAGCTTGAGATTCCCAATCGTTTGAAGTTCCATCATTCTGTGTTTGATTTTCATCTTGCCCTACATTATTATTGATTTCACCTTGATTATCAAGATTTTCATTTCCTAATGCGTCCATTATTTGCCTCCTTTGGCTTGCAATTTCTCTTTGTCTCTTTGAGCTTGACCACGTAAACGTGATTTCTCGACTTCGAGGCTAACTGCGTTTGTTAGTTTATTAACCTGCTCTTTACCTGCAGATTTTGTGTCTAATTCTGTTTCTTTTAATTTACCTTTAAATTTCTCAACTTCAGTTCTTTTACGTGATGCAATTGATTCACGATGAGCTGTTTGTAAATCACCTGATAAATTTTTAATTTGTTCTTGAGCTTGTTGTAATTGCCCTTGTAATTGTTGAACAATATCCATTCTTTGCAATACACCTTCTTTATCAAATATATCAGTTTTCATTAATGCTTCTGTTCTGTCAATTAAACCTGCTTGATATGCTTCCATATATATTGACCATTCACCCCATCTGTTTGATGGCATTGTTGAATTACCAATAATATTAACATCATATTGACCAATAGTTAAATCATTCATCATTTCGCCAATTGCTTGTGACTTATCATCATAAAAATTAACCATATATTCTGACATATCATTATTAGGCTGTGCAACCCTAAATACCTTTTTATAAGTATAGTGTTCTTTCGCAAAATTATATACAACTTGACCTAATCTTCTTAAACTACCTTCAATATCTCTTAATTTAGATTTACTACGCCTTTGGCCAAAATCTTCCATCATCATTGTTCCAGATGACGTTCTTGGCGCAGCTTCTGCGTTTCCTTGTTGCATTTCAAATATACCCATATTTAAATCGATATATTTTTCAATAAGTGCAGGTAACTGCATTACAGAGTTAGATAAAGGTTGTGGAGATGGAAAATGAGGTTCTCCAAACGATGGGTCATATTCAATTGTTGCATTTGGATTTGCCCAATCTCTTTCTAATTCTTCTATATCATCAACACTTCCTTGTGGTATTAATAATTTTAATCCAGACGATGCTTGTGCATGCGAAGTTATTAATGACATTGTTTTATTTAAAAATCTTTGAAAATCTTTGTTTTTTCTAACATCGCTCATTGGATATGGAGTATTTGTCCAAATGTTAGGAATAGGAACAATAGGATATTTATCTGTATTTAATATTCTTTCATAAAGAATTGTTTGTCCTAAAGTACATACTAATTTAATTCTTGTTTGTTGAACTTCAACAATATCAATCATTCCTTCTTCAACAGCTCTTTGCATATTATTATTCTGCAAAAATTTTTCCATATTTTCTAAATCAAGTATTCTTTCTTCTTGAGATTGTACATCCATTATTCTATAATATGGAACCTTTGTTTTAGAAAAACTTTCAATAAGTTGATATTTCTCTGAACCTTCTCCATGGTCATAATCTTTAACAACATCTGGAGTAAATGAACCTTTTGTTCTAGTATTTAATGCAGATGGAAATGTTTCATCCTCATAATACCCTTCAATTTCATCAATAAGCATTTTGCCGTTTTCTTCGTTAACTTCTGCTAATTGTGGATATAAATCTAATAATTGAAATTTTGTAAAAATAGTTGATAACATCATGCCTGTAGCATCATCAAAATATTTACTTCTTGCATTTGGGTCAACAACAACTCTAAATGGGTCAACATATGTAAATTTAACTTCACCTCTACCATAATCAGCTTCTCTATCTACAAATGCATAAAAATAACCTAATCCCGTAACAGCGTAATCATGAACTGCTTGTTTAAATATTTCATTACCATCTGATATATTCCATATATACTCAAGTATTACTTTCCATACATTTGCTAAATCACTATCAGAGTCTTCTCTTGGCATAGCAGAAAATTTAGGTGGTTTAGATGTAATAATAGCTTTAAACTGTTCAATTGCAGAATATAACCTATCTAATGGTAAACTTGATTGATTTCTTGATTGAAGCTCATCAGATTCAGATTCACTAAAATGGTTACCTAAATAAAAATCAATATCTTCTCGTGCATGGTCTTCCCATTCTTTTCGAGCATCATGCCAGCGTCTCCATAAATCTCTTACTTGAATTGCTCTTTTATCTGCTTCTATCATAGTGTGTAATATAAGAATAAATTATTAATAATCAAACTCTTGAGCCTGTTATCCAATTATAACGCTTTTTTGGCTTCTCCCAAGACTCCCCTTTTTGAACTCTTTTAAGCTTTCCAGCTTTTTTATTTCCTTTTGCATATTGTGTTGATAACCAAAACGCATCAATCGTATCATCATGCGAACCTTTAGGGAAATCAAGCAATTCTCCAATAAACTCATGCATATCTTTTTTTAAATGTACTGCACCTGCTTTAAACATAGGCTGAAGTCCTTCAAATAACCTATCTTTTTTCTTTTGTTGCCCATAACCCTTGATACCCATTTCAATGCCAGGAAGAAACTTTCCTTCTTTTTTACTACGTTTTTGTACGTAATCCCTTAACATTTCCTGATATGATATAGTTTCAATGTTTATTCTTTTAATTGGGTTATATCGTTCTGCAATCTTGAATATCTGGTCGGCACACTCCATTGGTAATACTCTTTTTCTCCAATATTCAATAACATAATAATCGTATTCAGAAGTAACAGCAATAACCATAATAACACTATAATCATTCCTAGAGCCAAGCGTTGAAGCAGGGTCAACCCCCATGTATATATTGACATATTCCATACTCCCATCTTCTAATTTTAAATACCAGGAATTTGCTTCTTCGCTAAATTTAAGGTCTCCTGAGTAAAAACCTCTAGTTATATCATCTTCTCCGAATACCTGGTCTTCAGGAGATTTAGCTTGATTCATATATTCTTGATAAAACTTAGCAGGAGTACCAGAATCTATATAAAACTGTTTTCTTTCTTCAATTTTTTTCATTGGCCAACGTGAAGGCCATAATGGAGTACCATCTTCTTTAATTGCTTTATGTGTTTCAACAGTCCAAGAATACTCTTCACCTGTTTTTTGAGCAGCTTGATGGTTTTTAACAAGTCCGTTTAAAAATGAATCATAGTGAACAATCGTTCCATTACACCATAAAAACCCACCTTTATCAAAATCAATCGCTGGATATACTGCTGCAGTAACCCAATTCTTTATTTGGAGCCTAGACTCTGGAGTTTTGGTATTTAACTCAGATTCAAAGTCATCAAGTATAATTCCTGTATATCTTGTAGATAATTGCTTTTTACCACGCAATCTTTGCGATGCTCCCTTAGCAATCATTCTACAATTATTTTTCAATACAATTTCGTTTTTAGTCCACTTATCTCCTTGCAAATCACCGAAATAGTAATGAATTGCAGGATTTTCATAAATATGAGTGGATATCCAATTTAAGTTATCAATAGCCTGGTCTTGAGCCTCGCCAACCCAAGCGATAAATTCTGGGCTTTCTTTTGTCGCAAATAAGAACCTATGAAGAACAGCACATGCTGCTAAGGTTGACTTTGCGTGGTCACGAGGCAAAACAAGAGCCAATTGTTGTATATCTCTATTTAAAAGTAATTTTCCTACATTTACATGGAAATTTGGAGTTGCCGAAGCTAAAAAATCTTGAGGTGAGAATAATTTACCAAAAACAATCAAATCTTTATAAGCCATCTCAAGAATTTGTTCATTCTGTGAAACATCGCCATTTAAGTTTAAATTAGCCATTTAGCAATTCCATTTTTTTAATGAAAGCGATAACCTATCCTTACCTGTATTATTACTTGGTTTTTGTCTTTTACGCATACCTTTCATACGAGCGCAAAATGATTTTCTACGTTTTGAAGCTTTACTTCCTTTTTTAAGTTTTGATGGTTTTGTTGTTACAGCAGTCTTTAACTTTGAGCCTGGATTTTCTCTTCTATATGATTCAACGCCTTTTTGATTTAAACCGCCTTTTGGGTTTTTACCTTCTTTACGTTGCCATGCAGGTGTTTTACCACCTTCTTTAAATTTTGCTCTTTCTCTTGCGTCTTTTACAGGTATCTCCGATGCCCATTTGTCCATTGCTCATCTCTCTTTCATTATTTATAATCTATCATATCTTTTAAAAATTTATTAATCATAGCTTTATATTCTTTTGTTCCTGGTTTAGTACCTGCATGATGATATTGTGCCCAATATTGAGCTAACTCTTCATTAGATATTTTTTTATCTTTATCTGTATCTGTAAACCTAGCCGACCCATATCCTTTGTTTTTACTATCAGGCATTTGAAGTATATTACCTAAAAATATTAATTGTTGCTGTTCAGGTGATAATACACTAACATCGTAATCAGAAGAATCTAATCCAGATAAAAATTGAGGAATTGGTAATTTTTGTTTATCTAATTGAGCAATAAGTCTAGTTATAGCGGTATTTGCGCCTTCATCTTTTCCAACTTCAAATTGATATAACCCTCTACCAGGGCCAATACCTGTTGTTGTTTTATCAGATTTTTGAATTGCACTAGGATTTTTCTTACTTTCATGAAAAGATATCCTATCCATAGCACTAAGTATTTCTTTTTTATCAATACCCCAATTATTTGAAGCAGTAAACAAAAGACTATCTATTAAGCTTTTAGTATCGTTAATCATTGACACTATATACCTCTTATTTTCTTCATAAGACCAGCAAAAGGTGCAGATTTAATAAAATTCATTAAAACATTAATATTATCTTGTTCTGATTCACCTGCCAAAGGAAGACCTGCTTCTTGCATCTCTTTATAAGTATTTTGTTCTTTAATCATTGCCTCTATTGGGCTAAATGTATTGTCAATTATTTGATTAATTGAATCATGTGCCTTAGCTCCAAAGTCTGGTAAATTTGAAATAAGCATTTCTAATGGATTTTTTTTAATTTCTCTTATACCACGTGAGGGGTTTGATTCAGACGAATCCATTAAAGATTTAGCCGTAGGCCTAAACATTGGTTTTGGTCTTCCTAAATAAGATGCAGCTTCATCATTAGCTCTATCCCTTTCCATCATTTCCATAATTCTTGCTAAATCTTCACCTGTTAATCTTTTAGTTTCTTCTGCCATTATTTATATTCCTTTCCTAAGTAAACAGCCTCAGACACATAAGGGAGATAACTATGTGAGGTTATAGAGGGGATATGTACTACGCTCATAGAGATTGCATCCAAGGCTGTTTTTTTAATCTTTTTTTTCTTCATGCTCTTCCTACTTTTATGTTTATAGGGCTAACACCCATTAAATTGTCGTCCATATCAAATCTTGATGTACAGTGAGGACACATCCATCCTTCAAGCGAATAATAATCATCGGCTAAAAGCCCAACCCTTTGAGTTGTATCATTATCATAATATAAATCTTCATCGCATACAGGACAAGGGTCTTCATTTTTCTTCTTTTTCTGCGTGCGCAAGGACGTTAGTCTCTTTTCCATTTTGTAATGCCTCCAATTGTTGTGGTGTAAATCCTTGAAATACTGTTAATTGCTCCTGTTTTGTGTCCGTATCAAACAATCCTGCAATTTTTGATAAGGATTCAAGCGAACGAAGCTTATCTGTGTCTCTATCAGACAAATCAGCAATATCTCTATACTTTCCAATAATCCATTCTGGCGTTACTCCCTCTTCCTGTAATATTTTTTTAATTTCTTCTTTAACCATTGTCCTTATCTCCTCTTTTTGTAGTAAAATATTGGACTTACTCTTGATATAGTCCTTATTTACAGCTTTTGGGTAAGCTTTCTTGTAAGCTGATATGCTATCTTCCCCCGATGCAACATATCTAGCAAATAAAAACTCCCGATTATTTAACTTTCTATCCTTTGCACGTGAATATGTGGCTTTATAGTTGCCCGAAAACGTATAAATGTTTTCAACAACACCATCTTCACCTAAAATCTTGTGACTTTTCTGTTCACAGATAAAAGAACCGCAAACCGTCCTAATCATTGTCCTTGGCGTTTTGTAGCCTGGATGATTTACTTGGCTTTTTTTAAGTATTTGACAGATATATCCATCATCTGTGTAAACCCAATCACCTTCATCACCATTACGCCAACTAGAAACAACTTCTGCATCATTGCCAAAAGCCTTATATTCCTCCAAAGAGTCAAACAAGTAATGCGGGTTGCCTTTTATTGATTTAAAATCCATAAATACCTAAAATTTTTAATATATCATCTTTATTTGGGTTAGGAAATTCTACAGCTCTATTGTCACTTGGCATAAATCCTATATCTGAATACAAGTTTTTATAATTTGGCATAAATCCTTTATCTGTTTGTTTATTTGAAATGCGATATATTAATCCTCTTAGCAAATCTTCATTAGACTTTTGACCCATTAATGATTGTAAAATATTTAAATTGAAATCCATGCACAAAATATACAAAATTTTTTTCAAAAAAAAAAGTACTTGCATAATTCATTTATTTGATTATATTTAATATAATAGAGATATATAATAGAGATAGTAATAGAGATATCTCTAGAGAAAAAGAAAAATTAATAATAAAAAGAAAAGTTTTAAGGGGTAATTTTGAAAAATAGCCTTAGAATGTGTGTGGGTGTTATTTTATAGTCGCCCCCCCGTTGAATTGCCCTGTGGGGTTGAATATTAGGTTGAAATTATGGTTTGCAATCCATATTATAATTATGATTTTAATTTAAATCATTTATGAGAGAAGGGCAGTAAACTTAATACAAATAAAAACGGGGGCTAATACGCCCCCGCTATCACTCCCCATTTTATTATTGTTTATTACTTATTCACTATCCACCGCACACGCATCCACAAACTTATTACCATTGAACAGCGGATTATCTTTACTGAATACGTTCATTAAGTCGCTTATTAATGTTATCTTGTTAACTTTGTTATGCGGTAACATATCACTATCATTTATTATTGTATTATCTTTTATTATCTTTGATATTAATCTATAATCTCTTCTACTATACATTGTCATCTCACTCACCCCCTTTATTATTTAAGTTAATATTATTTGCTTCTTCTTCTTGACGTTCTTTTTTATGCTCTAAATAGTTAGTATATGACAAGTAATTAAAACAATCAAGCGGATACAACATTGAGCCACTATAATCATCTAATAAATCCTGAATTAAACCCTCATCAATATAATCATCATTATCAATAATTAAATCGTATAATTCATATTCCTCGCAATCTATACCCTCAGATATTAATAACTCTTCTGCTTCATAGTTTAGAGGCTCATCATCTAGTTTTAATTCAATCATTATGTATTTTTTTTCTAAGTTATTCATTTTATTTGCTCCCTTCATTAATGTCTAAAGTCCATGCATTAGATGTTTGTTTTATACCTCTTATTCTACCCTTACGTTCTTCTTTTTCATAATAGCCCGATGTTCTAGGTAAAAAACATTCCTGATTCATGCCGTTTAAATCGTGTGCTAATGTGGTCGATATTCTGTCTGTTACGTCTTTTTCTTCGCAGTATTCAACATATGCAATAAAATCCATTCCGCCGAATTTTTCAACATAATCGGTACATATTCCGAGCAATTCCAATCTGTTTAATTCGTCCCAACCACAATCAGCCATTTCATCATCATTGACTAGATATTTTGTTATAATATTATATAACGCTTTTATTTGTTCTATTTGATTTAACATGTTGTCCCCTTTGTTTTTATTATTGTTTATATAGTCATCAAGTCTTTCACTCTGTAACTTGTTATAATGTTCCATATTTTCTTCGTAATATTACATAGCATTTTCATCTGCTATTTCTTTACCATATACTATCAAGTCAACATTATATCTAGTTAAAGTACCTTGACAATCTAGTTTATCCCATACTATCTCTTGGATAAGTTCTTTATCATCAGGGTCAACATCTAGATGAACCCAATCCCATACACTTGTTGTATCTGCTAATGTATCCCAGTGAAAGCCATGCTTACCTAAGAAATTATTACAGTTAGCCCACAACTTATCGTGCAAGTCTTGTTCTGTTAACTTTTTGTAATCTTTCATTTTATCACCTCATTTTGTTTTAGTTTCTATATCTTTAACCCCCTAAAATATACAATGTTCCCAACTATTTATTTATATTTATTTATTTTTATTGTTGTTTATTTATTTAATGTTTTATTATATTTGACTAGCCAACAACGGCACAACATAGAGAAAGAGAGAAAGAGAAAATGGAAAGAGAAAAAACCTATTACAAAGAGGACTTAATAGAGGGAGCAATAGAAGACATTCAGGACAGAATTAAGTGGATAAAAGAAAATGAAGAAGAAGACCACTACGAAAAAATAGAAGATTGTATCCACGAAGTAGCCGAAAACAACATACCAATTTACACATACGATTTACTACAATATGCAAGTAATAACTTTGACTTAATACAACCTAATGATTTAGCAGGAGAATATCCTGATGTTATAAAAATCATTCAATGCAATATATACGAAATGTTAACAGAGCATTTATATAATCACATAAACAATAAAGTAAAAGTAAAGGAGATAAAATAATGGTAAAAGTAACAATGGACGAAGATTGTCAATTTTTAAAAGACTTAGAAGATGAAAGTGTAGATAAAAGTTTTTTACGTACAAATAGAGCATTATATAATTTAATACTAGCAAGAAGTCAAGTTAAACTATTTAGCAAGGGATTAAGACCAAATAGATTTTGGAGACTAAAACACATCAAGCAATATTTTGGGATAAAAGGAAGTACAGAAAGAGTGCTAGCACAATTAGATACATTAAATCAAATAATCAAGGAAGGGCAAAATGGACAAGAATAAACTAGCAGTAAATAATAGAAGAGAAATTAAAGATGCAATATTGACAATGGATAAATTGTATTGGGCATTAGAAGAAAGAGAAGAAAATATAAAAGATGAGCATTTTATAGAATTAATCCAATATACCAAACAAATGTATAGAGAATTTAAAGAAATAATAGAATAACAAAAGGAGAAGAAAATGAAACATAATAGTGAAAGTGAGAAAGCAATTAGAAGGTTAGAATGGATAAGAGAAAGCATAGGCGACCTTATTAAAACTAGCGAAGAAATGGATAAAGACAGAATTATAAATGACATATTAATTGCTTGTGATTTAAATGATGATGAACCCGAAAAACATTGGTTACCACCAAAAGAGGAGAAAAAAATGAAATATAATGATGAAATAGTTGGAGAACAATACGAGATAAGAGAACTTGTTATAATTAATTTTATTGAATGGTATGCTTCAGAAGAAGAAGATAGAGAGCCATTAAGACAAGCAATGCAATTATATCTTCAACAAGAGTTATGGATAGATTTTGAAGGAATGAAACTAAAAGACACAAGAAAAAAAGGAGAATGAAATGATAAAGAATCACGATATTCATAGAATAATAAATTGGGCAACACATGTAGATTTTGATGAATTTTGCAGAGCAATTTATAGCGATAATGTTGACAGAGATTATGCAAGTGGTAAGTATAAAATGATGCAGGATAACTTCATAAAATGGGCATTAAGTCTAGACGGAGTTAACAGAAATAGATTAGCAGATGCAATTAATATACACACATTAACAGAGCAATTCGTAGGGACTAACAAAAGGAGAAGATAATGAAATTTATATTCATAGTAAAAGATAACGAACACGATAAGTCAGCGGGACTTAACATTAAGGAAGAGGCAAGAAAAAATCAGGTATCAGAAGATGTAATAATAAATCAAATACAAGATGAATTTTGGGAATTTGCTCAATCCTGGGAATTAAGTTGCTATCTTGATGACGTAAAAGAGAAAGGACAAGAAAATGAATAAAGAAACAACAGATAAAGTTTTTATGATTCTTGATTATTATGATGATGAAAATGGAGAACGACATTATGACTTAGAAGGATTACGTGATGAATTAGAACAACATATTATTGGAATAATAGCAGAACACGATAGAATAGGAATAAAAATAAACAAAGCATACTTAGATATGTTAGAGGAGGTAAAATAATGATAGAATTAAATAAAGAGGAATTTATAGCAATGTTTGAGCAATTTTATGATACTGAAGGATATTCTCAAGAACTGATGGACGAAAAGAATTTCTTTAATTTTATGAAAAGAGCAAACAGAGATTTAACTTCAGGTCAAAGATGGATAGCAGTAAAGATTGTTGTTGAATTAATAAGAGGGAAAGAAATAAAATACGAAGGAGATAATAATGATAAATAAAATGTTTGAAATAATAAAAGATAAGGAAAAGCAATATCAAATATTAATGGATAGATATGATAAGGTTAATGATAAAATCAATAAGCAGAATTATGAGATAAAATTATGGACAATAAAAGGTTTATTGGTAGAATTAGAAGATGAATTTGAATGGGAGATGAAATGAGAAAAGAGGAGAAGAAAAAATGAAAATGACTTGCTGTGAATGTGAATTTCCTTTTGATTACTATGAAGGGGATTATGATGAGCGAATGTGTTTCCGTTGTCTTTATCAAGAAAATACTGAGCAGGACAAGTTAATCCAGGCTCTTGAAGGTTATGTTAAGCATTTAAGAGAAACGGGCAAAATCAATGATTTATGGGACAATTTCAGTGAAGAAACAAAAGAGGCAGTGAGGGTATTGATAACAGAAATAGGAAAAGGAAGAAAAGATTAATGAATAAAACAGAGAAAAGGGAGAAAGAACTTATGGAAGAAGAAAAAATAAATAATAGAAAAATGAGTAGTGAAGAATACGAAAAAGCCAAAGAGATTGTAATAGAAACTATGATGAATATGGATTACAAGGATTTACACGGAGAATTAGAATGGCTATTAGATGTTTGTTACTTTGGTACGAGTGGAACTTGGGCTTATAATAGATGGAATATGGTTGAAGATTGGAATATAGACATAGAAGATGTGGAGGAGGAATGATGTTTAAAGGTAAATTTATAATAAGAATGCTTATGTTAGTGATTAGCATATTAAGACAAAAGAACAAAAAACTAAAACAACGAATAAAAATACTAGAAGGGAGATATTGATGCCTAACAGAAAAGCAAAAGAAAGAAAAATGGAACGAAAAAGAAAGAATCTTGAGATTAAAAGATGGAAACGTCAACAAAAGAAACTAAGAAAGGGGAAATAATGGGAGCAGTAGGAGATAAAATGATAGAGTTTTTAGAGAATGGAGGCTATGACTTAGAGTATGATGAATGGAATATGCCTAGACTTCAAGACCTGGACGCAGTATTGGACGAAGAAATACCTGTATGGGAGTATTTTGGTAAAACTGAAGTAGAATATTATGGAGGGGAAGAATGATAGAGTTAATAGCAATAATACTTATGCTAGTTGCTACATATCAAGTATTTATAATGGATAGAGATTAAAACGTTAAACAACAACAAAAAGGAGAAGGTAAAATGAAAAAGACAAACCCAGTGTGGTATATCGTAATGGCACTAACAATATGGTGCGTATGGAACTCTGTTGGTAAAAACAACTTGGCTTCATCATTACTAGATATACAAACACAACAACAAATAGTAATGAGGGAATTTGCATACTTAACTGATAGATTACAAGCACTTGAGGAAATTGAACCTGAAGTAATTGTTAAAGAGGTTAAAGTAGAGGTTCCTGTTGAAGTTATCAAAGAGGTGGAAATTATCAAAGAAGTTATGGTAAGAGACACTATAGAGGTAGATAACAATGAACAGTAAACAGGCAATGTGGTCTGTTATGGCTATGTTAACAATATGGTGTACTTGGAATTCCGTAAAGATTAACAATGCTATAAAAGACAACGATAACACAAACAGAATAGTCAATAATCTTGTTGAAGAATACAAAGAAAGAGAAGAAGTAGAAGCAAAGGAAGAAGTTATCTTAAGCGAAACTTACGAAGATGATTACTTTTCTAGCGTATTCGCTCAACAAAGAGCCATACATGGTGCTGGTTATACGTTTGAATGGAATGGTAAAACATATACAACAGACTATAAAGAAGAAGCATATACACGCTCAAACGGGTGGGTATTAAATTCTGATGATTATGATGACTATTGTAAATCAAACTATCATGATGAATGTGGAGTATGTGATGGTAAAGGAGAGATGGTATGGTTTGCAGATAGAGATGGAGATGGATTGGGAGATTCAAAGACTTTTATTAGAAGTTGCGATGAACCTTTAGCATCTGAATAATAACAATAACAATAGAGAGTCAGTGACTGGTCACGCACAAGGGAATATGTCACATAAAACAGGTAAAGCTGATGGCTCTCTATAAACAAGGAGATAACATGGCAATACATATAAAAGATATACAAGAAGCAATAACATTAATTAAAGAAACCCAGGTAAGTCTCAATAGGTTAAGCAAGATAATAACTAACGAAGATATAAGGACTTTATCTAAAAAAGTTAACAAGTTTCTTGATGAGATAGAAGTTGACGTTTATAGCGATTGAGACATCTATGAGAATGAAAATAATTGAAGAAAGTATTAGGAATAAATAATAATAAATAATAATATAACTATACGGATATGTATAAAGAAAGGAAGATAACATGAGCGACAATAAATCAACATCATACCATTTAAAAGTTAACAAAGAGATGTGGAAGAAATTCAAGGGAAGTTCTTACATTTTAGGCTTTGATTCGGTAAATGATTGTTTGACACACTTAATCGAAGATTGCGTAAAAAGGGTACAAAATGGCGTTAAATAGTCCAATTGATATAGAAGGTATCTACAACGATTATCTAGACAAAAAACAGGAAGAAAACCGCTTAAACAGGTATTCTGGCAATGAAAGTTGGTATCATGCAAGCGGAGCAGGTAGTTGTTCAAGGAAATTATATTTTGAATCAATAGAGCAAGTTGAAGTAACAAATCCAATCGATGATAAAACAAAAAGATTGCTAAGATTGGGCAATATTGTGCATGATGATTTTCAAGAATCTCTCGTTACTTATAATAGAGATATATATAATAGAGATAATAATAGAGATACTAATAGTGATAAAGAAAAAGAAATTAAAAATAAAGAAAAAGAAATAAAATTCCACACTGAAGAAGAAGTAAGAATCGATGAATTAAATGTTAGAGGTTTTTATGATATTGTTTCAGAGGGGGAGGAAGTCTATCTATATGACCTAAAAACTTGTGGTGGTTATGCATGGAAGATGAAGTTTGGTAGAAAACCTGCTTTTAATCCGTCTATACATTACGAACTGCAGTTAGGAACATATGGGTATGCCGTGAAGCAACAGTTCGGTAGGCTTGATGGAATGTTTTTGTATTATTACAATAAGGATACGTCCATGATGAGAGCAGTGTCGGTGCCTCTTACATACATTTCTAGAGCCTATCTGTTCTGGAGAAATACGAAAGATGAACATAAACAAGGATTACCTCCGTTTAGACCAGGTGTTTCACCTGTACAAGATTGGCAATGTAAATATTGTCAGTTTCTAGACCACTGTAATCCACCAAAATAATATGAGGAAGTCAGTAACTGGTCATATAAGCCCTGGTGCCATAAGGATAATCGAAAGCTTACCCAGGCGAAGGAATATGTTACAAGAAACAGGTAGAGCTGATGACTTCCTTCAATTAAAATAAAGGAGTGAATATGAGTAAAACAACACAAAGCACATTCATGAAGCTCTACAAAACAGACGTAAGTAAATATACTGAAAAAAAGGGTAAATTTAATTACTTGTCTTGGGCATATGCAGTACAAGAGCTTAAAAGAGCTTGTCCTACTGCAAGATGGGGTGTAACAAAGGCAGAGGATGGTTCACCATTCTTTGTGACAGAATGCGGTTATTTCGTTGATGTATGGGTAGAAGTTGATGGTATTTCACTATCACAAATTCATCCTGTACTTGACCATAGGAATAGCCCAATAGAGAAACCAAATGCGTTTCAAATCAATACGAGTTTACAAAGAGCATTAGCTAAAGCAATTGCATTACATGGCTTGGGATTATACATCTTTGCGGGTGAGGATTTACCTGAGCCAGATGCATTAACGCCTGATGAGGAAGCAAAGTTGTACGGGTTAGCTAAATCTATTAGTAAGGAACTTGTTAATGACTTGAAAGGCAAGGTTAGTAAAATGGAAATAAATGCTAATAACTACGAAGCATGTATCGAAAAAGTCGAGCAAATGATAAAAAATAAAACAAAAGGAGAAAAATAATGGCTGACATTAACGAAACTTTCGATGGTATAACAGGAGAACAGAGTTTCTTTATTCCTGGTAAGAAAAAGGAAAAAAGAGATTATAAACCCTTTGCTAAGGGTGAGTACTTTGGTCATATCGTTGACTGTGAATCAAAAATAGTAGATGTAAAAGGTGGACAACATAAAGCTAGGTTATATACCTATGTTTTTGAAGCCTCAAAAGAAAATAAGGACGTAACCTTTAAGTATGAAAACATAAATGGAGAAATGGAGGATACTAAAGGGGATTGCTACGTAGGTAGTAAATTCAGGGGTAAAGTATGGAGATTCTTAGAACCTTCAGAAAAAGATACCTTTGAGTCTAATCCTGAAGGAAACGCTGGATATCTTAGATTTTGTGAATCTATTGGTATTGAGTGTCCTGTTGAAAAACGAGTAATAGATGGTAATGATGTAGAAGTTCAACTTTTACCAAACCTTGATGCAGGGGATATGTTAGGGAAACCTGGTATTGCTTTTGTTGACCTTGGAAGACCTTGGACAAATAACAAAGGCGAGAGGAAACAATACTGGGACTCTAAGTTCATCAAGAAATGGGCAGAAGGTAAGGAGATAGCCGTTAAAGGTAAAAGTGGAGCTAGCGATGAAATACCATTCTAGAAGAAAAGTAAACAAAGTAAAGAGAGTGTTTATAAATTTTATGTATAAAATGGGAGTTCCTGTTAAAGACATAAAAAACATGGTTGGAGTTTCGAGGGCAACTGTTTACAGACACTTAAATAAATAATAACTATGGGAGGGTGGAGCCTCACAGCACACTCCTCTACCCTCCCTCTCCCTATAAACTGGAGGATATATGGAAAAAAGAACATGGGGTAAAGGAACTTTAAGATATGACCCTGTAAAGAGAGTTTGTTGGAGCATATCAAAAAAAGGAAACATTGTAGAATATAAAGATTTGCCAACTTATGGCATTGAAAGAGAAGAGATACCTGGAACATTAAAACAAGGAGAAAGTAATGGGTAGAGCAATAGATATGGAAAAGGATATAGATATGTTAAAGATAGAAGTTCAAAAGCTTAACAATATTATAAGAGGAATGGTTGGTGAACTGTCTGAAATTAACGATGTTATATTTGAAGAAGAAGAAACAAAAGAGGAGAAAAAAGATGGCAAGAAAAAAGCCGACACTAAAGGAAATGGAAAAAGTGATAAATCTAGTGATACAACAGATGGAAATTCAAATAAAAAGGATAAATAGACTAGAGTATATTACAGAGGTATATCATGAATACAAAAACGAAAAAAACCAATTTATCAAATATCTCAATGAAAAAATTGAAAAAGATGATAAAAACAGAAATAGCGATAGTCTACGTGACGAGCAAGAACGAGACATTCCTGACTCTGGAGGAAGCGATGGAGAAGGAAGTGGAGATGGAAAAAAAAAGACTAACAGTAAAAAAAAAGAGGAGCGAGATAATGAAAGTGTATGAAATATTATCAAAAGTGCTATCTAAAAATGAATGGGGAATATTCTTTAAAGGCGAGCCTATTGAAGGATTTCCAACTCAAGATGGTATGAAGATGTACAGAGTAAATGAAGTGGCATCAGAAAGACTGTTTGATGCTGTGGAGAAAGAAATAACCCAAATGGAGAACCAATGCCAAGAAACAAAAACGAGTTCCGAGGGAGAACAGACAGAGAACAGGTAATTGATTGGCTTAAAGCTGATTTAAGGTATTATCAAAATAATATCGGAGAGATTACTGAATATGGAACTTTAATAGACGAAAAACTTATTGAAACCGTTAAATTTAGGATACAGGTATTAATTAATAAGTTATAAACAAAAAGGGAGAAAAAATGGAAAATGCGTTACCGTATGATGCGATGACGGAGGATGCTGTACTTGGCTCTGTTATCACAAACCCTGGTGAATATGAGGCTGTTGCTAAATATTTTGCAAATAGCAATGTATTTTATCAACGAAAAGCTAGATTACTATGGGCTAAAATAAGACAAATGAAACGTGACAAGCAGAAGGTAGACATGGTTACTGTATGTCTTGCTGTTACGCAAAAAGATATAGATAAGGGACTTACCAAGTACTATATAACAGGTTGTACTACGGGTTCTTGCATTAAAGGTATGACGGAATTATATTCTAATGAGTTATACGAAAAGTATCTTATGAGAAAAATTATCGTTAAAGCTGATGAGATTAAAGTTAATGCTGAGGATAATGATAAAGATATTTATAAAACAATAAGCGAAACTCATTCTATACTTTCTGAAATACTAAACATAAGACCATCAATGGCTTCAGATATTGAAGATATTATAGCCGAAACTGTTGATAGCGTTAAAAACAAAACATCTAAATTAATCAAAACAGGATATGATAATCTGGATAGATTCTCTGGAGGATTAACCAGAGGGGAGATAACAATTATAGGAGGAAGACCAGGTCATGGTAAAACTACTGTAATGATTAATATGTTGGCTAATGTTTTAGAGCAAGGGCATAAAGCAATATTCTTTAGCCGAGAGTTGCCAAACTCTGAACTTGTAAAGAAAATTATTTGCTTAGAATCACAGCAATTATCTTATGGAGAAGTAAGAAAGAATATATTCACTGAAAAGTCTTTAAACTTTTTTAACAATGCTTTAGGATTGATTAGAAAGAAATATTCAAGTGATAAGTTTTTGATGTTTGATAATGTCAGGGATTTCGCAGCCTCATCAGGAGAAGTTAAAAAGTTTAAACCTGATATCATATTTGATGATTATATACAACTTATTGCTTGTGATAGTAGAGAAGACCAAAGAAGATTGCAGATTGAGAAACTTGTAAATGACTATAAATGGTTAGCAAAAGAAACAGATGCTGTTGTTGTTCTTGCGTCTCAATTAAATAGGTTTATAGAGAGAGCAGGTTCTAGAGGTAAGGCTTTAATGCCTCAATTATCTGATTTGGCTGAAAGTGGAGCAATAGAGCAAGTAGCAGAAAATGTATTTTTCTCTTATTATGATTATAAAGTTCAAGGAGAAAGAGGCAAGGGAAAAAATATCTTAACCATGTTAGCTAGTAAAGTTAGATATGGAGACAGCGGTGCTGTTGATTTAGGATATGATGGAGATAGATGTAAAATACATAATTCAATAGGAGAGATGATAGATGACACCTTACCGTTCAAATAAAAAATACGTAGGTATAGACCCAGGTAAAAGCGGTGGTATAATGGTTATAAATGAGACAGGGGAAGTAGAGGCATATAAATGTCCTGAGAAAGTTCTTGATATGTCAATTTTGTTTAAGTTGATAGTAGGAGATACAGCACCTGATGATGTCAATTTGTTAATGGAGAGAGTATGGGCAAGACCAGGGAATGCTGTAAGGGCTGCTTTTACATATGGAGTTAATTATGGGCAATGGCTTGGTATCGCAGCGTCTTATGAGATTAAAATGTATACCACTTTACCAAACGATTGGATTAAATGGATTGGTTGCCCAAAAGCGCTACCTGTTGCGGATAGAAAGAGATGGCTTAAAGCAAAGGCTAAGAAGTTATACCCACAATTACCAAGAGTAACACTTGCAACAGCAGATGCAATATTAATAACACATTACGGAAAGGAGGAATATTTTAATGAAAAATAGAACATCAATGGAGAGAGCAGCGGATGCTGAAGACCCGAATTGTAATATGGATGAATGCTCTACATGTGGAGCGCCAATAGAGGAAGACCAGGGAGATATAAAAGGATATTTTGGTATTTTACCAATGGCTTTTTGTGTGTGGTGTTATTCATCATTAACAGATATGGTTATACAACTTAATGGTTTTAACGATATTGAATACTTAAAAGAGAGGATAGAGGAACTGGAACACGATGCAAAGTATCCAGGGAAGTCAAAATATTACTATAACAGAAAAAACGAGCATTGATATATATACAAGATATATTAGATATATTTGGAGAATGCTACAGAAAAAAGGGAGATACGTGGATTATGATTACAGAAGAATACGCAAAGGGGTTTGACCTTGATTTAAAATTTGGAAAATTAGGGGAAGACTTTGTAAAAGACATACAAGATGGTAACGATAAAATAGAGGTAAAAACAGAAAGAGATATTTGGAAAACAACAGGTAATATTGCTATTGAAATGAGGTATAAAGGGTACCCATCAGGCATATCTACCACTGAATCTAATCTCTGGGTGCATTTATTGAGCTATAAAGGGGTCATAGAGGGCGGATTTATGTTCAAGGTAGACTTACTTAAAGAAAAGATAAAAAAACTCCATAAAGATGGTAATTTAAAAATGGTTATGGGTGGGGATGATAATATGAGCCAAATGGCTTTATTGCCAATTAAAGAATTATTTTAATCGTAATAAGCATAAAGAGAGTACTTTCTTTTCCATTTATGATTTTTAATAATTTTATAAAACTGTCTCTCTTTATATTTCCATTCTTTTTCAAGCCCTAAAGCGAGTTCTTTGTTTTCTTTAGATAAATAACCAAGAAATTCATTTCTTTTTGAGTCTCTTCTACCTTTTTTATCATCAGGAAGATTTACTGGATGCATATGTCTTATAACAGCATCTATCGCTTGTTTTGCTTTTTTCTCTCTTATTGATTTTGAAGAAACGCCATCTTCTTCTAGTTGCGAACATATATAATTAAATGCATTATAGTATGATAATGCTATTTCTGAATCAGACTTTCCATACATAATAGATTTTTTTAATTTATAATAATAAGGTTGTCTTGATGACATAAAGCTTCCTTGAGGAACTTCATATCCCATTGCTTCATTAAATTTTCTTCTCAATGCTTTAACTCTTTTATAGTTAGTGCTGTAGGGATGATTGAAATTATCAAATGTTCTTTTAGCTTGATTTGCTAAGACAAAAGAGTTAAGAGTAAAATCACTAATAGCCTGTTTTGCACTTTTACCATAACCTAAAACTTGACTTACTTCAGACCAAGCATTTTTTGCATTTCTAAGTATAATTGGCTCCATTATTGGAATAGACATACCTTTATCATATGGAGATATTATTTCTCCAAACATACCTAAAAACTCACCTTTCCATAAATAAGATACAGCTCTATCTATAGCAGGGTTTTCTTCATCTGGTGGTTGTTGACCCATAAACTTGTCATATATCCAATATAAAGCAACGCCTGATAATCCATGTCCTATTGTAGCTCTTAGTAATGGTGCTAAATTACCGTTTTTTATAGGCTTAACATAATTTTTATAACTATCAATAGTTACGGATGTTGCCATTCTTGCAAATAAAGTAAATGGTTTTATATATTTATTAGTCATCCATAATGGTAAATCAGAAACACCTGTTGCACCAGCACCTGATTTATGAGATTCAAACCCAACTCTTTCCATTATTTTGTGATATCTTTTTGTTCCGAATATGTTTTTACCTTCAACTAGAAATTTAATATCAGAATCCTTTAATTTCCATGTTTCTTTAAACATTCTCATAACTTCTGATTTTTTACCTTGAGGATGAAACATTGACTTTGTTCCTCTTGCAACATTTAAAAGTTCAGTAAAATGCATTTTTCCTGCTTCTGCTAATACAATTCTGTTAAAATTCTCAGTTGTAGTCATTCCATTGACATTATCAAACCACCATCTAATAAGAGGAGCTTCTTTACGTATTAATTCTTTTGTACCATATCCAATTTGACCTTCTCTCATTGCTTTTTCAAATAATTTAGGGTCTTTCATTGCTTTTAATGAATATCCCATAGACCTCACAGTATTCCGAACTCCATATATAGCAACACTACGAGGAACCTGTATCAATATATTTTTAAGACCTGACATCGGAGAAGATAGTCCAGCAAAAGCAGACCAATTTGTAAGTTTTCCTAATCCTTCATTTACAGGATTCATTAAAATATCTCTATTACTATAATCAAGACCTAATTGCGCTCTGACTGTTTCAGCTGCATATGCTCCTAATCCTTTATCTTTGGACATTAATTCAAGATTCCTAAGTTTAGCATCAGGTTTAAAAGAAAATTTACCTTTTAATTGTGTAAACTCAGGAAAATGCTTAACTGTTGCTAAATATTTAGCCATACCATTAACATAAGAACCTATTGTAGCATCAAGACTTGTTTCGTATGTTTTTATAGTTTTTTTCATTCCATTGTTTAAAGTAATTGTCATGTATTCTGGAAGCAATGCTCCTCTTTCCTTTAAAAAGTTAGGATTTACTCTTGTTGGCCCAAAATCTATCATTGTTAATAATTCTTCAGCTAACATATCTTTAACATTTTTTTCAAACATAGGGTCTTTCATGTCAACGCCAAGGTCTTTTGATGCTCTTTTTAAATCTTCTTTAGTTAATTTATTAAATTCTCTATTAACAATAGCTTCTATTTCTGGAGATTCTTTTTTAATATGTTCCAAAGCTTGTTTTGTTACTTTTCTAGCAAAATATTGATTTATAAATTTTTCATTAAGTTCTTTTTTGATTTGTTGGAACTCTCTATTCCCTCTTGTGTTTAGTGATATTTCTTTTGTTAATGAATTCCAATAAAATTTAGATAAATTTTCCCATAATTCTCTTGCTTCATAATATTTTCCACCTTTAGCAAAATCTTTAATGGTTTGTTCCATTTCTTTTCTTTCTTTGGTGTATGGGTTTTTACCTTTTGCTTGTCCTTCTTCTATAAGTTTATTATATTCTTTTTCTTTTTGCTTTACCCCTTTTAATGCTCCTGCTGCAAGTTCTTTATCTAGAAGGTGCATATAGTTAGTTTTTACCTTTTTATCAGTAATAACATTTTTAATTCTTTCGATAACAACTTCGCCTTCACCTTTGTACACACTTCTTGTAAAATCATGGGTTAATAATTTTTCTGCTATAATTTTACCAGGTTTTCCTCCATATTTATATACAACATCTGCAGCTGTCATAAATGGTCTTGCAAAAATACTAAGACTCGGAAGAGGTGTTTCGCCAATATCTATTAAAGATTCACCAGCACCACCACCTTTTGGAACAACTTCATTTCCTTTTCTAACATATGAATTATAATTCTTAATCATAATATCATTTGCTTTTTCTAAAGTGGTATTATAAACATCTTTAAAAAACTTATCTCTTTGTTCTACGCTTATATCATATTGAGTTTCTATTTCTTCAACTTTCGACTCATTGACAGATAGTTTCTTTGGCTTTCCTTCTAAATATTTATCACCAAGTATATTAAGTCTTGCTTCGTATCTTTCAATATCAGAAACTGTAAGTTTTTTATATTCTTTTTTGCCTATAATATTTTCACCAATTTCTTGAAGTTGTCCTTTTGTATATCCATAATCTTCTATTAATCTTTTTTCTAATTCTTCAACTCTTTTTCTTGCTTTATCTACAGCTTTATTTCCAGTTGGAGTGCCACTTTTTTGATATTTAACTTTAATTCTTGATTTAAGAGGCATTATATCTGTTGGTATTTTACCACTTAAAACTTTACCTCCAATGATTCTTACAATATCTTTTTGCATTTGCTGAACATCTCTTCTGTTTGTTAAGCCAAAACGCTGTTTAAGATGGCTCCACATTCTTTTAACCCAAGAACCTACTCTTCCCATCATTCTTTTTGGGAGTTGTTTTGAGGTATATTTGCCAAGAGCTTCAACAAATGCTTCTTCTGCTTGAGCCTTGCTCATGCCTTTCTTTTTAAACATTTCAATACCATCTTTAACAAGTTTTTTACTAAAAGGGTCTCCAAGTTCTCTTAATACATCAACAACATGATGTGAAACCTCGTGTGGTAATGTGTCAACTTTTGCCTTTCCTTCAGCAATTTTAATAAGCCTGCCTGCTATCTTACCTAATACTTGTTGACCTTTAACTGTACCTAAAGATTTTTCTATTTGTACGGAAAGTTGTGGAAATTTCTCTTTAACCCATGCAACCTGGTCTGTTAACTCTCTTGCTGATACGATAGATTCTGCTGTTCTTTCTTTTCCTTCTAATTGAAATTTCTCTGTTGCATATTTTTCACGAGCTTTTAATGCATCAGGAGATGGAGCAATTTCATTAAGCCTTGGCCCAGTTTCTATCATATATTCAAACATTGTTTGAAGAGTCTTCTTGTCTACAGCTCTAAAATTACCATTTCTATCTTTAAAAGATATATTACCTTTATGTTTTTTTAAATTATTAAGACCTTTTCTTATCTCGTTTGTACTATAACCTTCTTTTTTATTACTACTTTTAAATCCATTAGGGTCTGTTATATCTTTTATATATTCTTTAATAAGCTCCTTAACTCTTCGTTTAGCCTCTGATGGTTTCATTTTACCAGCATATGTTTCAAACATACTTTTTTCACTACCATGCCCTAAAACAAAAGCGTCAATAAGCAATGCATCTTCTGGCTTTAATTTTTCTTTTGCCCATTGAGCAATAGAGTTTCTAAACAATCTACCTTCACCAAAATCACCTGAAGATAATTTTCTTTTGCCAAAAATTTCCCTTGTTAATATATTAATTTCTTTTGTAGTAAGGGCTTCTCCTGTTATATCCCTTATAAGATAATCATTGTGTCCTGCTGGGCCATCTAATGTTTTTGTTCTTCCTATTAAATAGTCTAATCCTTTTTTTAAAGTATCTGTGATATATTTAGTATAAGTTCTTGTTTTACCTCTTATTGTGATTGTATCATCTTTAATAATTTCAAAACCAGATTCTTTACCTTTAGGAGTTTGGAGTCCTTCTCCTTTACCACCCTTCTTACCTACATCATACATTTTGCCAATTGCATCATATAAATTTTGACCTTCTAATTTAATCAAATCAAAATCTCTTAAATTTTTAAATAAATCTTTATTTTTTACATCAAGCTCTGTTTTTATTTGTTTAAAAGCATCTAATAGTTTTGTAATTGCTTCTTGTTTTATTCCAGTTCTTTGTACATAAGATAAAATATCTTTATCTTTTATTTCAAATAAACTTCTTCCATCTTCTGCTAATTCTTTTGCTAGTTTGTCTAAATGATTAATTTCTGTTCTTGAATTTTTAGTTACACCAGCTTTTCTTCCTGGTATAAGTTTTCTTGCTATGTATGCAAGGACACCTTTGCTTTCATTGTAAGCTTCTCTTTGATGGCTTCCCTCTTTGCCTAGTTTAGTGTTTTGTATTCTTGTATCTGACTCATTCAACCATTCTTCATGTTGCCTTTTTTCAGAAGATATGTTTCCTCGTTCAAACTTTTCAACAATATCTTTTTTAATTGTTTCATTTGTATCAAGACTTTTAACTACTTCATCTTTCATTCTTTGCTTGATTTCTACTTTTTTATCAGATACGGTCACAGGAGTTACAGGAGCTTCAGATTCTCCTCTTATAGTATAAAATCTATCAACATTTTCACTTATTTCTGCCCAAGCAGATTCATCTACTATTTCACCTTTTTCATTTATTTTATCTTCAATTCCCTCTCTTAGGTTTTTCTTTTCTGCATCAGTTGCTTTTTCCCATGCAACATTAAGTCTTCCTTTTGCATCTTTAATTTTAGTTTTACGTTCTGTTTCTGAAAGTTTAGTGTTTTTGTTTTTTATTGTTTCAATGTTATTATACTTATCAATTATTTCAGTTTTCCAAGCATCTGCTAAAGATTCCATTTCTTTTAATTTAGCTTCTCTTGCTTCAGTAATATCAGGGTTATCTTGTTTATATCTGTTAATATTTTTTTTCATTGACCCGTAAACTTTTTGAACCTGACTCCATACATTCTGCCAGCCAGCATCACTCATTTTAAAATTAGGGTCATAATTAGGAGATTCTGGACTCATTCTGTCTAAATCTTTTGTTGCTTGGTCAAATTCTTTTTCCCATTTTTCGTATTCTTCTTTGGTAATTCCTTCTTTATCTAATTGTCTATCTACAAATTTATCAACTTCTTTTCTTGTGTTCTGTCTTGTTTCTCTTTGAGAAGGAGTTTCATTTACATTAATATCAATGCCTGTTTCTTCTTTTATATTATTTTTAGAATCTTCAAGTCTTTCACTTTTTTCTCTTTCCCCCTTACCTTCAGTTTCATAATACTCTTTTAAAGATTCTTTTCCTTGATTCCAGAGTTTACCTTGCAATCCATGTTGTGCTTTTAACACGCCCATCATTCCTGCGTTAACAAAAAAGCTTCTAGTTAAATCTCTCATGGAATAATCTTCATCCATGATTACATTTTTAATTTCAGGTGCAGTAAATATACCTGCCTCACCAACAACCTGTGCTGCTTTACCTGTTCCAGTAAATGGATTTGCATTCCACCAAGCAATCTTTTTTGCTTCTTTTGGAGTTAATTCTTTCCCTGATTTTACTTTATTCCATAATGCTGCATTTTTAACATTAAGACTTGCACCAAACGCTCCGATGATACCACCCATAATACCACCATGCATAACACCGCCTCCAATACCTTCCCAAACATCTTCACCATTAACAGCTGCCGCTACACCTCCCCTTGTTCCCTCAAATGTTGCAAGAGTTGCCGCAGATGCTATTGAACCTGCTGCTTTTGGTGCATATGCTTGAAATAGACCTGAGTAACCAGCCGCTTTTATTATATCATCTGCTTGTGTTTCAGCTAATGCTTTTCTTATTATAAATTGTTCTTTTGTTTCTGTTTGTACGCCTTTTTGAAAAAGTTTCTTACCCGATAGTTTAACAAAATTATCAACAGCAGCTTGTTTAAAGCCGTACCCAGCAAGTCCTGTTAATTGCCTTCCGAGTATTCCTCCAACACGCATTGAAAGTAAATCTGCTGGCATCATAAAAGATAATACTGCACTAAATATATCTTCAGCCATTCCTGGATTGTAGCCATCTAAATTAAATCTTTGTTCTCCGTTGTATAATTGGTAAGCAAGCCCTGTAATTGAGTTGTTATAGGCTGATTTCGCCCATCTAGCAGAACCCTCATCAATACCCCAATCTGTCCAATCAAATAATGAATTAACAAAATTAGGGTCTGCTTTTCTTTCGTAAGCTGTTTGTCCTCTTCTGCCTGTGGTTAAATTTTGAGAAGAAAAAGATGGAAGACCTGGGTCTTTTTCTTGTATTAATCTTCTATATAAATCCATATCAGCCACATTGGCTAATTCAGGATTCTCCTGTTTTTTCCTTTGTAAATATTGAGAAATTGTCATTTATTTTAAAATTTTAAATCTTCATTATTAATCATTTCTACAATCTTTTTGCCTATTTGATTTCTTTGAGAATCAGACCTTTGTTTAGCGTAGAATTTTTTAAGCATTCTTTCTAACTTTCTTTTAAATTTTGGACTTGCGTAAGCTTTTAAATATGTCTGAAGGTCAAAAGATTGATTATCAAAATTTTGTGAATAATCATCAATCATTCTATCATAATTAATGCCATAGGAAGGGTCATATTTAAAATCTTTATTAAATTTATAAGAACCGTCTTTTATTTCAAAAATAGTATTTATTATATCTTTTTTGCCCATAATATCCGAATATTTATATCCAATATATTCTTTAGCAGTAAAAGTTTTAGGTTTTGAACTATTATGAAAATCAGGGTCATATACTTGTTTTTTACCATCAGGTAAATTAAAAACTTTTTCAGGCGCAGGAGCTTCATATGGCTCACGTATTTTAACGCCATCACCACCACCATCGCCATCATCAATAGAACGAGGTTCTGTTGGTTTAGCAGGACTAAAAGCAAATCGATGGTCTTGAGTACCGTCACTTAATCCTCTTATATACTCATCTTCACTTGTTGCTAAGAAAGATGCTCCGTCATTTTTTAACAAAGAACTGTCCTGAATTTGTAATTCTTTTTCAAGTTGACTAATTGTCGCATTGTCAAAAGCAGTATCTTTAATATAAGCAAATATATCAGGCTGTACATTAGAAGGAGCGCTTCCTGATTGAATTGCATCCATGCTATAAAGTATATCTCCGTATGTAATAGCTAAAGGGTCTTCACCAGGGTTATATTGAGTACCTGGTTCAATTGAAATAAATTCGTCATTTAATTGTTGCCCAGAAAAATTTTGCACTCTTCCAATATCAAGATTTAATATAGCATTTTGATGTGATTTTAAACCTTTTAACATCTCTGTATACGCACCCATATTTTTATAAGTTTGTTCTCTTCTTAATGATTTAACTTCTGTATCTTTTTTTATAAATTCTTGTATAGGAGCAGAGCTTTTTTGCATTAACGCAGCTTCATAAACAGCTTTTTCATCAGCATCAATAAGACCATTGTCTTTAAACGAGTTTATAATAAATGCATAAGTTGTATCTAATTCTTGCAATTCGCCTAAATCAAATTGACTTAATCTGCCAGTTCCAGCATAATCATTAACTAGCTTGCCAACATAATCATTGTAATCTCCCATTTGAACTTGCATTTGATTTTTAAGAGAATTAATATATTCATCTCTTTGTCCTAAAAACTTATTATATTCATTTTTATACTGTTCATTTGCTGTTCCACCATCAAAATTTTCTGGATTTGGAGCAGATGCTTGACGCATAACATTTGTCATTTTACCATCAATAACTTCTGTTGTATTATATGAAAATTCTTTAAAATTAGGGTCTGTTGTTACAGCTGTATATTTATTTGCAAAATCAAGCATACCCTCTGTAAATGAATCTTTTCTTACGAGGTCAACTTCAAATTGCCTGTTTTTTTTCATTTGATTTTTATATCTATCATCAAGAGATTCGTAATATTCAATTTCTTCATCAGACATTTTTGATATATTTTTATCATAATAATTTTTCATCCTATTATGATTAAATTGTAAATCTTCATTATTTAATGCATTTGCACCACTTTGAAATTCAGCCATTAATGAATTTTCAAAACGCTGAGAGTCTTGATTATTAGGAGAAAATGCATCAATTAATTGTAAAATATCTGTAATTGAAGTTCTTTCTATTGCCATTTATTGATATCCTTTAATTTTTAATGCTTGAGATTGCCATTGATTAATTAAATCTTGTATTTGGCTTAACGATTTTGCTCTTTGTTGCCCTGTTTGAGTTAAAACATCTGTCATTCCTTTTCCATATACATCTTTAGCCTGACCTAAATAACTTTGTTCCTGTCCACTTCCAGCAAAACCTCCAGAAGCTTGCCTACCTGCAACTCCACTAATAGATTGTAAAAACTTGTCCAATAATGTGCTTCCTGCAGCTTCAATTTGAGGGGTATATGTTCCAGGCATTGCACCTCTTAATAAATCTTGAGATATTGGTTGAAATAAAGAAGTTGGTAATTGGGAAGCAGTTAAACCATATTGACTTTGCAATGCTCCTGATATTTGACTAGGGTCTAATCCTGTTATTCCAGAAAAACCTCCTTGTAAATCTAATCCCATCCCTTGTAGTTGTTGTGTTATATCATCAATCATTGCCATTATATGCCTCCTCCTATAAGTCCTAATTGTGCAATAAAATTCTTTAAAGCATCAGCATCTTCTCCTTTAAATGTTTCTCCTAATTTATTATCAGCATAAGCTCCCCTTAAAGATTCCCATAAAGTTTCTTTTCCTTGTAAATCCATTATACTTGAAATTGCTTCTTCATAACTTTGCGCACCTGTTTTTTTCATAAAATCATCTAGCATACTAATTTGATTTTCAGATAAATTTGGAAAAATATCTCCTTGAAAAGTAGGGTCAATAGAATAGCCTTCGGCATCTGTTATTTTGGTAAGCATATCTTTAGCACCAGTTTTATCTGCAGCTCTTAATATTTTAGCATCTTTACCTGCAACAACATCTCCAGTTTTTAATCCTTTAAAACTACCTTTAATTCCTTCTCCCATTTTACCTGAACCGTATCCTTTGATACCTTCCATTACTGCTTTCATTAGATAATCCCCCCTTCCTATACCGCTAATATCTTCTCTTGCAGCACTAATTGCAGATTCAGCTTCACTCTCAATTGCTCTAGCTTTGCTTCCTAAAAATGTTCCTCCGTATTTTGCTGAACTTCCAAGTCCAAGAGCCTCCATTTGTGCCAATTTTTCTTTTTCGCTTTTAACATCTGCTTTCATAGAACCTATTCCACCAACTGCTGACATAACAGCTCCAGCTATAGGCCCACTAAACATAGCCGCAATTGGAAGTAATTTTTCCCATGGATTTTTTTTTCTTTTTTGAGCTTGTATTGCTTCAAATTCTTTTTGTTTGCGAATTTGTTCTGCTTCAAATTCTCTAGTCATTTCACCTTTTTGCTGACCAATAGCAACATCTTGTTCTTTTTTTATTTGGTCTGCTCTCATTAATTCTTCAAGAAAGCCTGTTTGAGAGCCTGCTATCTGATAAGGGTTGTATCCATTTGCCATAAGTTAGTCCTTTTCTTATCCAATTCTTCTGTTAAATATATTAATAATTATCGCCATTTACAAATCTCAAAAATTTGTTCCAAAAAATACAGAATTATCTGACACTGTTGGTGTTAAAGTATAATCAATATATGGGTCTCTACTTGTGCCTGTATAGTTTGCAAAATATAAACCATTTCTATTAGTTCCTGTTGGAGTAATATCTTTTAAGTCATAGTCGTAATTCATAAAACATATATATAAATAATTATCATCTCTCATATCTGTTAATGCTGTAGACGTTAAAGTTATATCATTATACCCACTTGTACTCCAAGTTGCAATTTCTGCAGAATATTTAGTCACATTACTTTCATTATCCCCAGCACCACTACCATCTGCACTTCCTGTACTCCAACCTGTTATTGCATTAAAATCTGCTGTTCCTATAGTTGCTATATCACTTGTAGCTTTTACAATAATAATATCTCCAGTGCCATTACTAATACCATAAATTTTTAATGTTGCGCTTTGAACATCACTTGAGATACCTGAAGTATCAAAAAACATAAATGACCTTACTACTGTATAAGTACTACCTCCACCTCTACCTGCAACTACATCACTTCTAGCTCCAAATGCGTATGCAGTAAGAGTACTATTTGCAAATGTTCCTGATGTAGCATCTCTTGTAGTTGCCCAATTAGAATTACTTTTTCCAACATAACCATCATTTGTGTTTGCATATATATCAGGCATTATAACTCTACTTTTGGCATATAATAAATGTTTCCATTCATATAAGTATTAGAATCGGAAGATATTGATATAGATTCAAATGATATAGAATCAAATGAATGCTCATTATTTTTTGAATCAAAATTATTCCAATATGTAATTTTAGCACCATCTTTACTTTTATTTAACACAAATGGTTTTACATTATTCCAATTATCATCTCCATATGTATCAATAAATATTCCATCATAAGTAGATAGATTATTTACTGTATACCAATCACCTTCAACGATAGTCACATTAGATTTATCATCTGCCCATATTTTTAACTTTTCAATAATCTGTGGGTGTATTTCAACTATTGTATGAGAATTAACACCCTGTGCTTGTATATAATCTGCACAAATTCCCATACCAAATCCTATTTCAAGTATGTCGCCTTTATTATGACATATAAATTCTGCTGACTTTTCCATTATTGGAGCTTCCCAGTCCATCATAACCTCAGCTCCATCTGAATTAACTATCTTACTGTCAAAAAACTCCAATGTTTCGTCTTTAAAAGCCATTAAAACTGAAAATCTAGTGTTGCTACACCATAAGCTATCTCATTATCAGCATCCCAATAGAAACTTATTATATCAACATGATTAGCATCTGTCGTTAATGTTGGATTGCTTCCACCTGCAAATTTAACTCCTGCATCACCATCTGCTGTTGATTCATCAAACTCATAAACTCTATAATTAGTAATAGTCCTGCTTCCTGTACCATCTTGCTTTACAAGTAACTGAAAGTTACCTGATACTGTAGGAAAATATAATTTCACATTTGTTATACTACCACTTCCAAATGTTAAATTTTGCTTATTTGAATGTCTGAAATCTACAACAGTATCAGTTGCATCATAAGTAGGCTCTAATTGAGTAAATCCTATACAAGCAGTAACTATATCTATTGTATTACCATCATCTCCTGATTCAGTGATTTGGAAAATCATATCTCCGCCTACTTTAACATCTAAAACATCTGCAGAAGATTCTGATATATAGGTATTCCCAAGAACACTACCATCAAGATATAATTTTTTTGTTGAATCTATTGTTAATTCAGAATTGTTAATGTTTACTGAATTTGTTGAAGCTTCACTCATACTAACTAAATTCGTTCCACCAACAGTAAAACTTAAAACATCATCAGAAGCTTCACTTATACTTGTATGAGTACCACCATCAAAATATAATTCATCAGTTGCATTTATAATTGTTTTCTGACTTGCAGGGTCTAATACTAAATCTCCATCAGGTTGTAATGTTAAATTCCCTGCAGTACCATCGTTATCATTTGTTGATATAGTACTGGCTCCATTAGCAGCAACAAGAAATTTTAAATAATCAGATGTGTCTGTATCATCGTAAATTACCATATTTGTATTAGTACAATCAAATACAAAATGTGAAGCATCTGCATCTTTAATATAAACATTACCCCCGTCAGCATCTAATGTTATGTTTCTAACTGAATCTACAGTAAGACTTCCATTTGAATCTACATTTAAAGAAGTATATTTTGAACCATAAGACAACTTTAATAAATCTGTTTGTGCCGATGTTTGCCAATTATCATCATAATCTGAATTGTATTTAATTTCAAAAGTTGAACCATCATATAATAATGTGTTTTCTGCGTCAACACTTCCAATAGATTGTCCAACAGTTAATAATTGATTTTCTGGTGTACTGCTTATACTATCATGAGAGTCATTTTCAGAATAATACCAAGTACCACCATTTAATTCACATGTTTCTTTATCAGAATGCTGTTCTAACGAGCAATATGCCGTCTTATAGGCGATATTATTAAATGGAAGGGGTAAGTCCTTAATAACCTGTTCTCCTGTTTTATATCTAAGGTTACCTTCATCATTTACAACAAATTTATCAGGACTATTATTCGCTTTAATCATTTGGTTTATTTTTATTCTATTAACCGTTAATGAGCTTATTGAAGTTTTTCCTAATTGATTAAGTTCTTGCATTTTATTTGCAGTATACCACATACCTCCAGCTTTTGAACATAAAAACACACCTTTTCCTGAAATTCTAGAGATAACAATGTCTCCATCACTTCCAAAAGTTTTTGCAGGAAATTTATTAAGAACTTGAGTTCTTTGGGCTTTTAAATGTTGTAAGGTAGACATTATTTAAGTCTTTTTGTTTTATATATAATAGATATATCATTAACTTCAAAATTAATATCTATTGTTGTACTTTCTAAACGTAATTGAAATGAATATATATTATTATAATCTGAAGGAGTCGAAAATTTAAGTTCTGCAACTTTCCAATCTCCTCCTGTGTCAAGAAGTCCATTACTATCATGATAACATGCAGTAGAAGTTCCTGCAAATTTACTTGTATCTGCGTTAAATGCAGTATTTTTAGAACCTCCATCTTTTGCTGCTTTAACAATTACTTTTGAATCAGAACCATCTGTTGTTTTGTAAGTAATATAAACTTTATATATTTTCTTTCTATTAAGTATATTTCCAAATGTAAAATCTTTTGTTGTAAAAGTAAATAATTTAGTTACACCTGAACCGCTAACATAATCAATATTATTATATCTAGTTAAAGGTTTGTCTTCCCATTTTTTTATTCCATCATAAGCAGGAGTGCTACTTTCACTATATTTGTTATATGTTAATATATTTCCATCTGAATCTGTAATCATATTTGATACTTCCCCAGTATTTGATGCAAGATTATCATATATAATCCTGTGATGCAACACCCATGATTTTGTTGGAAAATGATAAGAAGCAGCATCTGGAGCGCTAACAACAGCTTGATTATAAACAGACCATTTTACTAATAATGTATCTTTGTTTTGAAAATATGAAACAATAGGAGCAGCATCTACTTCAGTTAAACTACTGGCAGTTTCATAAGCTTCATTTACTGTTTTTACGTACCAATAATTATTAGAAATATCAGCATCATGTGACTCTACAGGTATTACATTATCTATTAAATTTACCATATTAGCTCCATCATATAAATAACATCCTGACTCATTAACCCATACAATTCCATATGGAGTTTTAGTAACAGAAGCTTGCATACTTACACCTACATTATCAAATGTATCTTCAAGAAACTCATAATCTCCTGATATATTAATAATAAATATTTTTCGTTTTTTAAATTGCAATATTTTATCTTTATAATAAGCTAATGCTGTAATCTCATCACCATCATTAATAGCAACATCAATAAAATTTGATTTTGGTAATAAATTATATTTACCTATAGGTGATTTTAACATTCTATCACTATACACTCTTCCTTTTTGCATAATATTACCTACATATAACTTATTATTAGCAACAACAGAAGTTTTATATCTACAAGTTAAATTGGAAGTATCAAAAGCATCTTCTTGAGATATCATTGATTCTGATTCATAACTGTTAACTTCATTAAAATTTAAAAAACTTTCTCTTTCTAGTGTCCAATCAAATACACCAAGAGATGTATTATGAGATTTATTTGCTTTTATTCCAGAAGTTGTTGAATGCATTGTTCCAGTTTTATGGTCAATATAAAATTGTAAATACCATATATCTGAATTTTCATCTTTCATGTAAAACTTAGTTTTACTTGTATAAGAATCATTAAAATGACTGTGAGACAATCTTACTGTTATTTCTGGAGCATAACCAAGAGAAATAACTGGCAACCCATCAGGAAATTCATCAGTAGGTTCTCCTATCCCTCCTATAATATCAGGTAATTCTGAAAGAGCTGATTCTTCGTTAAATATATTAACAGATGAAGATGCTATTCTAAAACTTCTTTCTCCCCAACTTAAAGAACCTTCGTCTAAAGAACTACCCCATTGAAATAAAACTTTTGCATCGGTATTATTTAAATCTGATAAAGTTTCTTCTTCTGATATTTCAGCTTCTTTATTGAAATAAGAAATATTTATTTTATTTATTTTAAATCTAGTAAAAAAACTAACAGCTTTATTACCTGGGCTAGAAAACATATTTGCTTCATGAGCCTCGTCTCCAAAGTTCCAATACCAATTATTACTAGACCAATGACTAGAAAAACTTGTTCCGCTTTCTTTTACAGGGTATTCTTTTATTCTAAATAAAATTCTATCATCTTTAGTTATTTCTTCTTTGTTAAATGATATTGAATCAGAAAAAGTAAGATTAAGCCTTGACCTATTAGTGTATTGTTCATAAACTTTATTTTCACAAATACCATCGTCTTCTGGCGTATTATAATCATCTTTACTTATATCAACTATATTTTCAGTAGTAGGAGGAGAGCAACCATTTCCGTAATTTCTTTCTGCTATAACATCTATTACCGCTGAAGTATAATTAACATTTATTTCATCTAACTCGCTATCCGTATTATTTATATCAGAAGGTTTTCCAATTTCTAAAGTAAAATATGGGCCAGCCCTTTCAGCTGTACTTAACTCACTTCCACCTTGCCCAAGCATCTCATATTCAAATTCTATATCTATTTTAGCTACATCTCCTGCATTATCACTTAAAGAATTTATTTCTTGAATTATTTCCGATGGTATTCCAACATCTTTCCATGTAGGATTTGATATATTATCATCTAGAGATGTTGAATTAACATCTTTTATACCTACTCTATGAAAATTGATATAATCAGAAGTATGAATTTCAACATTATCTCCTGGCGGGAGAGGATAATTTTCATTATTAATTGTTCCAGTTGGCAAAGTTTGAGAATCACTTTCATATCCTCCAGCTATAAATGGAGTTCCTTGATTTAAGACATTGTTTAAATACCATTGAGAAACTTGATTACTTTCTCCAACATCAAATCTAGGAATCATTACTTGTTTCCCACCAAAACTATCATCAAAAATACTATTTGCATCATGTTCTGAATGTCTACTATCAAACCAATATCTTGTAACAAAACCTTGTATATCATTTGAACCAAAAGCAGAAGCAACCTGACCAGCATTTCTTACATTTTGAGCATTAGAATCACTATTATAATCTCCACATAGTTTTATTTGTATCATATTGCCATTACCTGAATCAATTTCTTGGATATATCTTTGATTTAACCTAGAAACACAGTCAATATATTGATTTAATATACCGTTAATATTAGTACTTGCAACTGATATTGTTGGAGGGTCTTGAATTGCTTTATCTTTTACAACCCACCCTAATTTACCGGTTCCATATGAATCGTCTTTTTTAGCATAATACATTAATTTATTATTATTGCTATTATTAAAATTTCCATCAGATATTTTTAACATTCCGTTTATATAATCAAAAGAAGGTTTAGAATTTAAACCATTCCATCTTATTATATTATTTTCCCAAAATGAAGATTTTTGACTATAAAATGATATATCGCTATATTCTGAATCATTGTTAGATAACAACGTAATAACGTCTGATGAATTATCTGATAATTTTATATTATCAAAATAAACTTCTTGGCTATTTTCTCCAGATACTCCAAGCGTTGTAATTGAATTACTTGTTCTAAAACTATATTGACCTCCGTATAATTTTAATGTCCAATCAGATACAGATGAATAATTTTCTGGAATTTTAAATTTTACAGAATATTTTGAAAAACTTTCTATATTATCTGAATATGGATTTCCTGAAATTTCTATTGGAGATTTATAATTCATTGTAACTAAATCATTATAAGCTTTATATACGCTTACCATACCTAATCTTATACTTTCAGTATCACTACTATCTGTTCTAGCAAAAGCTATTCTAATTGAACATGTTGCTTCACCTGAATCAGCATTTGTAGGAGAACTTCCAACTTTAAATGGAATATAATTCATTTTATTTAAATCATTAACATAACCACCTGATACCTGTTGTCCGCCATATCTATAATTAACATTTGTGCCTACTGTTGAATCATCGTCAACAAAAGCATTACGAGTGTCTCCTAAAAATTGAGGTTCTATAAGATAAGTTGAATTTGTTGTATCGTAAACAGTATAAGTTATTCCATTTTGTCCTCCATATGAATCATATAAAAAATTTAAATGATATAATGTATTTTCAGATAATGTTAAATCTTGATATATAAAACCATTCCAACTATTAGCAGCAGGGTTTATAATATTTCCACTTGTTCTACTTAAAAGCAATGTTCCATCATGTCCATCATATCTTGCTCCAAATGTATCAGCTTCTGATGCAGTAGCTCCAGTTACAACTGTCCATGCTGAATCATCATTAAATTCTGTAAAATCACCACTAGAAATATAATTACTTTCAGTTTTCTTTAAATATTCTGATGTTTGACCATTACCTGCTATACCAGATTTCCATGATGAAATATTTGTATCTTCAGATGCAGTTAATGAAAGACCTGTAATATTTATAGCTCCAACAGTTATGTCTGCAAAATTACCGCTTCCATCAGGGTCTTTAAATCTTAATTTATCTCCAACTGCATATCTAGTACCTCTATTATTTGTAAAATGAAATGTTGCTGTTCCGCCACTACTTGTTGTTACAATATTAAATTCTGCACCTCTTCCAGCTCCTTTACTTGAAAAAGGACTTACATTATAATAAGTTGCATCATTTTCCCATGAACCAGTAGTTGAAACAGAATTTGAACTAATAGATTTTATACTGCCTTTTGTATCTGCTACTGTTGTTGAATATAATTCTACCCATGGAACTTTATCTCCATGCCCACCTACATAAAGGTCTTTATTGTTTATAAGATTAGTTTCAATTCCATTTCCAAAAACAACTGCACCGTCTGAACTGCTTGAAAATAATACACTTGTACATAATCCAATAAAAGTTCCATCATCTAAATATACTTTTCTATCTAAAATTTTAGCTTTCATTGCAGCCAAATCAGCTCCTAATGTTCCGTCTACAGGTAATGTAACTGAATCTGTTGTTGGAGTAAGAGTTGAGCCACTTGTATTATCTGAATCTATTCCACTATCTGCAATTCCAGCTACATATCCTTTCGATACAAGATTATACCATGCATGTTTTGCAGCACAATCAAATGAAAGAGTATATTCAACACCAGGGGTTAATGATAAAGATGAGCCGTATTCTATATTTCCAAAATTTTTAGATTGTTCATCGAGTATAGTTGATTTTTGACAAACAGTGTAATAATCATCAGATTGTTCTGTACTAATAGATTCATGCATATCAGCATTAAAACCATTAGTAAAAGCATCTTCATCTCTAGTCCCTGTTCCATTACTTGTCCAACCATTTGATGATTTCCAATTATATATTATATATTTAGAAGGAGTTCCATCATCTTTATCATGAAGTGTTGTATCAAAAGCTTCACAAGTTACTGTTCTTGAGCTACCAACATAATCTGTAATTTTTCTACTTTCACCTATACCAGTTCCAGAATATATAAATAGATGTAATCCATTATATGCATCATTTGTAGATGATGTCCCAGGTTTATCTTCAAGAGTAAAGCTACTTGTACTACTATAAGTAGCAATAGTTCCTGTTGCTATACCTGTATTAAAATTACTTTGTATTTTACTTAAACTGTAATCTGCTGAAAATTGAAATAAACCAAAACCTGGCTCAAAATTTGCATTATCATGATATTCAGTTTTAATACCATTTTCCAAACTAAATGCTCCACCAACTCGAAGAATACCATTTTTAGTTACAACAGCATTCCAATTTTGAACAAATTGAGTATCGTCAATATCTCTTGGAGTAGAATACGCATTTAAACCTCCAGAAAAGTTAGTAAGTTGCAAAACTTGTTTAGGCACTATTTTCCTTTCATTTTGTCAAATATAGGTTTAACTATCATGTCAAAAATAACATCATCTTTTTTTGACGGACTAAGTTTAATTGCTTTTTCAACAACATATAAAGCTAATAAAACCCATTCCCAGTTTGCTAATAACATTTGCATGTTTATTCTCCTTGTTTAATTAAAATCTTGGTTTTTTAATTTTCTTAAACTTCTTTTTAATTGAATCTGAACTATTTGCAACATCTTTTAACATAGCCATATCTTTTTCTAATTCTTCGATATATTTACCATATTTGTTTACAGTTTTATTTAAAGCCTTTACTTGTTTATCAAGTTCATTTGGCTGCTCTACATATTCTTGTATTTTATCTAACTTAAATTGTTTCATAAGCTGTTTCATTACTAAATCTAAAACTTTTTTTATTATCATTCCTTGTATCATATTATCTCCTAAGCAACATCATCTAGTATTGCTGCGACTATACATTGAACATTGCCACCACCAACTGTTTGGTCTGGGTCTGCAGATATTGCATGCAAATCTCCTACTGTAGTATTTGGCATTTTCCCAAACCATGAATGCCCAGAACTTATTTCAATAGCGTTTGTTGAACCATGAGCTACAGTTGAGCCATCTTGAACTAACATAACACTTTCATCTGTTGAACTACTACCATCAGTCGTTCCTGTATTTTTTATAAATAAAAACTTTACTTTATCAGATGTTGTTATATCTGCATTTGCTGTGCCTGTTGCGACACCTGCACTATTTGCTAAAAATTTTCCTGTAATTAAATCAACACTACCTGTATTATGAGGAACATTAACAATACCATAAAACCATTTATCGTTTGCATCTGCAGGAGTATATGAGAATGTCAAGTCTTTTAATGTTGCTTGTATTTCATCAGGCAATATTACTGCTTTAATTGTCATTGTTGCATCATCAGCCATCTATTTCTCCTTTATAAAGTTCCATTCCATTTTAAATATATTATACCAGCGATAAACACTACACAAAAACCCATTCCAAACACTGTCGCTGATAACATTTAAAATCTCCAATTAATTCCTGTGCTTATGTTATATTCTTGTTTGCCGTAATAACTTTGGTAAATACCCTCAATAAACACCCCAATATGCTCGTTTAAGTTAGTGCCAACCAGCATTCCAACGTCATATTGTATGTCATCTCCATTATATGCTTTATCTGTCAAACCAACAGAGTATGGAAATGCATTAACCCATATATGAGAATAATAATTGTCATTCCCAAGTAAAATATCTAAGCCTACAACTATAGAGGCTTCAGATTGCCATTCTTTTTCTTCGTTATCTTCATTGTACATTTCAACAAGATGTGGATAATGATATTGATAAAACTCTTCATCACTACCTGCTACATAATTACCTTCTGGGTCTTCCCAATAGTAATTAACGCCTTCATAAAAATAAATCCAATATCCTTCTTCTGTAACAGGGTCTGTCTCAATCCACAAATAATAATCATCAATAATTCCATTTTCATTTAAATCGTTTAACGGAACTTCAAAATCTTCATATCCATAATCCCAGGCTAACTCAAACCAAACACCATCATAATCCCATATAGCAGGATGTCCATATACAGGATGACCTTTAACAGAACCACCAAGTGTTATATTAACTTTATTTAAATTTAATCTAAATCTTGCATCGTAATCAAAAAACTGCAAATCACGACTTTCTTTATTAATATATTTAAATTTTGTAACAAATGCGTTATTTGACCATTTAATCCAATGCTCTTGGTCTAGGTAGGCATAACCCCTATTTCTAACAGAACTTGCTGAAAAAAGGTATTCTACCCCATTTACAGCGCCAATAATAGCTTTATCGCTTAACGATTGTTCATTTCCTTTGTAAAATTTGTTTCTTTCTTGATAATCATATAATGCAATTTTCCTTATACCAATATTGTATTTATAATCATCTTTAACATTTTGATTTCCATTTATATATGGTGTAGATATATTAGCAGCTCCATAAATAGTCGAATAATCAAAGAAATTACAGAAGAGTAGACTGCAAGACGCAGCCACATATATAATATAGTTTTTAAGTCCTCCAAACATTAAAACCTTCCTCCACCTCTTTTCTCTACTTTAACTAACCTGTCTTCAAAAGATTCCAAGCTACCCTTCATAGCATCAACATTTTTGCTTATATTACTTATTGCATTTTCTAAGCCACTTAAATCAACATCAGGAATATCAATCTTTTTATTTTTAAGTTTGTCAAGTTCACCTTTTATATAATCTAAATCAGATGCTAATGGTTGTAATTGTTTAACTAAACCTTTTATTTCTTCAAACATTTCATCGTATTGGTCTAACTTATAAGATATGATTTTTAAATCACCCATAGACTTAATGTTATCTATTTCTTTTACAACGTATTCATACTCTAATCTATTAGGACTATTATTAGACTTAAGTTCTGATATAGAAGCATCCATAGTAAAATAAGTAGCACAAGCTGATATAACAATAGCACCAAGCGTTGCCACAAATTTTAAATCCATGGTAAATTTACTTCCTTCTCCTATTTCTGTTGCCACTGTTTTCTCCTCTCCTTGTTGATATTTTTGTACAGCCTTAATAGCCTGATTCAATTCTGTTCTAGTTATAAACCCTAAGTCTAAACAACATTTACCAAATTTATTACCTGATACCTCATGCTCAAGTTCAGCTTTTTCACGTTGTTTTTGAGTTATTTTATTACTTTTTAATAAATAATCACCTATATTCATTTTATGTAGATGCTGCTATTACTTCTAGTTTTACTTCATTAGCACTTGGGTCAATTAATATACTCTCCAAATCATGTAAAGTTGTTTGAACACTGCCATCTGCATCATAAACAGCTATAGAATCATGAGATGTTCCCATAACAAAACTTTCTCCTGCTGCAAGTAATATTGTTGCTGTTTCATTTACTGCGCTAGCTCCACTTCCGCTTTCAGTTGTATCTATTTGAAGATTAAGATTTACTGAATTACTTCCATCGAGATTGGTTACTCTTATGTATTTAACATTTTGAACATCCATAGAAGAATCTGTAACATCTACTGTTACTCCAGTTCTTAATATAGTAGTATCTACATCTGCTGGACATGTTACTATTCTTTTATATATATTATTAATTCCTGTAATTGAAAATACATTTGTATTGCCAAAATCTTGACCATTTAATGTAATACTTTCTGTATGTGTTACTGTTAAGTTTGCCACTTATTCTCCTTATTTTCCTTCAATTAACTCACCCCAAAGTGAGGTTCGTCCTTTTATTATTTGTATTGTATGAACTGTGAATAATCCACCTTTATAAAAATCCACAATTGCAAATGCATGCGCCCAATTGATTGGCCTATTACCAAGCCAAGCATTTTTTTCAGTACTCATATCTTTAAGACACCCAATGCTCCAAGCTGATTTTGGGCCATCCATATGAGTTGCGCTCATTTGCTGTAAATCATGCCAATGTCCATACATTATATTGCAACCAAGTTTTCTTATATGGTTTGCTGTATGGTATTGTCCACCGTATTGATTTCCATGATAAAAATATAATTTTCCAATCTTTAATTTTTTACCCATTGGATAATATTTATATCCTCGCTCTTTAAGTCTAACAGCATTAGCAAACTTATATTGAGGAATATAAGGATATTTTTCAACTGCCATATTACACCAATCATCATGATTGCCTTCTGTAATATATCTTTCTTTGCAATTTACTTTGTCTAAAGATTCATCAATCATATCCATACCTTTATTAACATCTTTTACGTCTTGGTCAAAGTCTTTAATTAAAAACTCTAATGGTGGAGCTTTTCTTCTTTTCCATTTCCAATGTGAAAATGCAGACCATTCTCCAACATCACCAAGGTCTACGTATATATCAGGCTTAACTATTTCGATTGTTTTCTTTAAGCATTTTATTGCAGGAATATCTGCAAGTGGAAAGTGTTTGTCAGGAGTAACAATTGCTCTTCTGACTACACCTTTATCTTTATTCGGCATATTTACCTCTATTTCAAAAAACTATTTTTTGTTGTCTTTTTTATCTTTAAGAAGCTCTTCGCACATTTCAATTTTGCCTTGAAGCTTTATAAAGATTTCTTTTGCTTGCTCTTGTTGATTTTTAAAATCTTCGAGCATTTTTTTTAAATCCATTATATCCCCTTGTTTATAATCTTGGTACTGCTAATGTCCTAACTCCGCTTTTTCTTAATGGGTATTGTTTAATCATTTTATCAAACATAGCCCTAAAGTATTGCGCTCTTTGTAAGTCTCCCGCATCTTCAAACATTCTTGCTTTAACATAACATACAATTGCTGGATGTAATCCTGAATCTAATCCTGCTGTTGTTTTTAAATCTTCATCTTGTGCATCAATTGTTGCATATTTTGATTTATATGTAATTCTTATACCTGCTGATACATCAGTTCCTTGATAAGTATCATATTTTTCTTGAGTTCTTTCTCCAGATGTTGCAGTAGTGTCTTCACATATAATAGCTAATCTATTATCATCATTATACCATGCAAAATAATCATTTGGATATGTTCTTTTATTTATTGCCATATTATTCTCCTAGGTTAATGAATCATCCCCTGCGTCTGTATCTGACCAACTACTAGCAGTGTCATCAGTATCTCCTCTTAATATTTTATGAGGGTCTGCAAGTTTTGGTATCATTACATACCTATCATTTGTATCTTTAATTTCAACTCTATCTACTTGAACCACATCATCACTTAAAGTATACCATCTATCATAACCTATTAAATCAGTTGTTTTAGATTCAACATTATTCATTTTTTTTGATGATATTTCATCAAGACCATCATTAATTAATTGGAACATATATTGTTCTTGTTGCCTTCCAAATAACTTTTCAATTTGTTCTATAATATTTTTAGCTGTCATTATTTAGCTCCTTGTTGTTGTTGTGGAACTACATTTCCTGTTGTTAAAGCTAATACACCTTCTTGATATTGTGCCTTTAACGTAGAAATTATTGGTAAATAAAGTTCAACATCTTCTTCTATTGCAAGTAAATATTCTGCAGCTGTTATTGCAGCTCTTAATACTACTAAATTTTCAGCTTCATCAGGAAAATTAGCGATAGATGTTGCAGCTGATACATCATATGTTCCTGTATCACCAGCTGTAAAAGTTGGATATCCTACATGATATACAATCGCAGTTTGGTTTGCAGTTGGAGTTGGTATTACATTTAATATTGTAGCATCACTTGAACTTAAAACCCAATATACAGGGTCAGTGACACTTGCTTTATATAAACTATTTGAATCATTTGATAACTCTCCATACATTGATGGTACTTTTCTACAAGGAATTCTACTTCCACCAGAATCAGCAGAAAGTCTATTTACATATAAAATTTCGCCAACTCCGTCCATATCCATAGTTGTTGCAGAATTATTTAAAGTAGTTTCAGTTGTACATTTTTCTTTTAATAAAGGAGGAAGTATATTAATAACTTCTCTTGCTGCATCAGTCATCCATTGAGCTGCTGATTCATCAAAATCATCACCAGTTTCAGTATCGCTTGTACTATCTGCATTAAACCCAGACAGTGCATGTATTTTTGCTGCAAAATCCAATGCCATTATCTTTTATTCCTATCTGCTATATCTTTATCCATTGTTGTTTGACTAAATTCCACTTGTGTTTGTCCACTCCAAGTATTTCTCATATTAATATGGTCAGATACTTTTCCTTTTATACCAAACACTTTACCACATTTACATTCAGAAATTTTACCAGGAACTTCTTTTACTCTACCACCGCATATACAATAATAAGTTCTCATTATTTTTTAGCCTTAGTTTTTCCACCATGACCGTATTTCATACCCATTTTTCCACCACCCATCATCATTGGTTTTTCCATACCTATTTTACTAAGTCCAGTCATACCGCCACCTTCGTACATTTTTTCACTTCTCATACTTCCATCTTTAATTTCATATCCAGGATTTTCTGCAACCATTTTTTCTGCTGCCATTTGACCAGCTGAGTCATAAGGCATTTTAGCTATAGTTTTACCTGTTATTTTGTCTTTTACTTCTGGCATTATTTTTTACTCCTTTTTCTTGCATCAATTATAGGATAATCGTAAGCGATTTCCTTTGGTAATTTACCTGTTTTATTTATTTTTTCCAAAATTGGTTCAGTCTCTGCATTAACAGAGTCCTTTTTAATTATATACTCACCACCTTCAACTTCAATAGGTATTCCGCCTTCTGCATGAGATGGGCCATTAAGTTTACCGCCTAACTCCATCATTGCTAAATGTTTATCAATTCGTTTTGATTGACCCTTATGCATCTTAGAAGCTTTAAGTAATTCTTTAGCTACTATTCTTAAGTCTTTAACAGAACCTTTAACAGGGCCTCCTTCCTTCATTATATCTAAAGTTTTAGGATACCCTTTTTCACCAGGTTTTGCTGGTTTTTCACCTCTTTTACGTTTTGCGTGGATATTGGCCCACAAACCTTTTCTTTTAGCCATTATTAAGCATTAGTATTAACTGTAAGTCCGCTAACAACCATAGTAAGTATTCTTTCACCGCCTAAATTGCAATGACTTACAGATATAACAGCATTATTCGTTGAATCCAATGCTGCAATATAATCTTGTACGTCTCTTGATAAAACGCCAACACTTGCGTCTTCTGCTGCTGCTGATGCATCATGTATAAAAGTTTTTACTTTTGTATTTGTATCACCGTATGCTGCCATTATTTTCTCCTGTTATTAAAATTAAAATCTTTAGTAGATTCGGGAGCCACCTTTTATTGATAGCTCCCATAGTTCTACAAAACTATTAATCCTTATTGATTTGGATTAGCCATTATTGTCTAGCTCAATATACTCAACAATATAACACATTGACCCAGCTGAAAAAGCTCCACCTGCCCCAACTGTTCTAAAGTGAACGTCTGTAGCGGCAGCTCTATAAGACGCTGCAAAAGTTCCAAGTATTGCAGTACCGCCTAAAGCAGCAGTAAGAACATCATCAGTAGATGAACCTATTCCCGCAGCAACACTTGTACCAGAACCTTCAAGACAATCAGCATCAAGAGTCCCTGTAAACTGAGTTCCTCCTGCTGCTGTACCTACACTAACTCCTACAGTACCACTTGCAACTGTTAATGCTGAATTAACTACAGCTGTTAGTCTTGTAATAATACAATTCTGAGGAACTTCAATTGCCCCAGAATCAATATTAGCAGACGAAGCTGTAAATTCAATTATCTTTGATTTTATTTTAACAACACCT
>VTLG01000579.1_pt1 | contig 49753 bp, 75 predicted proteins | sample 4694571 | NCBI WGS metagenome assembly VTLG01 (sample SAMN12604809, study PRJNA352737) | marine metagenome | biome: ENVO:00000447; feature: ENVO:00000209|ENVO:00000569|ENVO:01000036; material: ENVO:00002151; isolation source: viral sequences binned using virsorter ... | reverse complement strand
AAATGGTAAAGGTTGAACCCATGAAAGGCAACACTGGAAACGCTGTTGCTAATCAATACATCATTAACAATAATGGGCGTGTTTCGTTTCAGTCATATGATTCGATAATTGCCACTATTATTGACGGTGAAATATTCCTTGACAGTATGTTTTGGAACTACTCACGGACAACTAGCAAATACTTAAATAAATTCCTTGAAATGAGCGGGGCTGAAGTCAAGAAAGCCATTAACAAAGGAAGTATATTATTTGCTGATTTGAACGAAATTGAAAATGATAAATTCAATTTTAATTAATAAATAACCCATCTTAATTGATGGGTTTTTTTAAAAGAATTTTAACTATGAAAGGCGGTGTTAAATGCAAGACCAAACAATGATAATTGAAACGGGCGATAAAAAAGCGTATGACTTAGATGTTCTTTTAAGGGACAGCAGAGACTATATGAAAACTGAAATAGTTTATGCTGATGCTGAAAAACATATTAGCAATCACTTAGTTGTCCAATATGATATGAGAGATTTGAGAGAGTATCAGATATCTTTAAATCTGTTTTAGCATTAGGAATTATTCCTAATGAAGACGAAGACCCATCTTAATTGATGGGTTTTTTTTATAAATGCTACTGTCCCAATTTGAGGGGGGGGGCATATATGATAGTAAAGAATTTTAACTAGGAAAGGCGGTGTTAAATGTCAAAGAAATCTTGGATAGAAAAAATGAAACAATTACAAGTTGGAAAGGAAGACGAAGTAATTCGTAATCCATTCAGTGGTGCTGAAGTAACACTAGACCCGCTTGAAGTTGCAGTCCACGATTACATCAAAGGTTGTGAAGTAATGCAAATGTATGACCATTTTGATGATGCTCGTTATTGGTTTATGGATAAGAACCCACAAGCCTATATGATATTGCTCGATTGAATACTAGACCCATCTTAATTGATGGGTTTTTTTAAAAGAATTTTAACTATGAAAGGCGGTGTTAAATGAAAGAAGAAAGAATATCATTATTCAAACCTTTCAAAGATATGAATCAAGGCTTTGAAAAAATGCTGGATATTGCTGAAAGCATAAAGAATGATAATGAAACAAAAATACAATTAATAATTTGCTATGGTTGTTTGATTGAAACATTCAATATACACAATAGAAATATTCGTGAAGAATGTGATGATATTGATGCTCTAATGAGAGAGAAAATATCAGAGAGTAACGAAGAATTTGTTCAAGTGAAAGATGAATTTATAATGAAAAAGGGCGGTGAATCGTGAAATTAATTTTATGGCTCTCATTCTTTGGAATTGTATTATTCTTTGTTGCTGTTGCATTTATTCTCAATGAATTTGCAAGGGCTGGATTTCCACCATTTTACTAATTGATAGACCCAACTTAATTGTTGGGTTTTTTTAATAGTGTGGTTTATCCAACTGTCGGATATCTGTAATTCCTAGATTAAATTCGGGGTCTGATATGTTGAGGGTAGCGAGTGAAATTAACAGTTACTGAACTTGCCCACACTAAAAAGAATTTAAATAAAGAAAGGCGGTGTTAAATGAGTTGTCAAAATGAAGTAAGTTATATGGTTGAAATTGGTGATTCTATGAGATACAGAGAACATTTTGTTCGCTGTGGAACAACAGACCCAAATGGTGAACGCTGTATTTGTGAGGAATGCGAAAATGACCCAAACAAATTACAGGCACATCAAAATCATATCTATAACCAAAAATGTGATAATCAATGGTTGCGCTCTGCTGGTTGGAGTGAAATATGACCTTTGAAAAATATGTATATGGTTTCTATGGTCAAGGTAGCGACAGTCTCTACGGTGAAGAATTCTTTCCATCTACTGGCGGTGTTACTATGGCTGAAATCAGACTAGCGACAAAAATCAGAGAGTCAAATTGTGAATTACCTTTTGAGGGTGATAGCATAGACAGAGAGATTGTCAGAGACATTCTAATTAATTCTAGAAATCCAGATGTTGAAGTAGAACACAACAACTTGAAATGTCTTATTAGAAACCCAACTTAATTGTTGGGTTTTTTTATAAGTGCCTCGCTCCGATTTTAGGGGGGGGGCATATATGATAGAAAACGAATTACAAAGAATACCCGTGTGTACGGGAAGCGAAGTAATAACATCAAACTGTTGTATCAATCTATGGATTAATTGAGGTTAGCAAAAACGGTACTTATAATTTACTAGTGATTGTTTGAACTAAGAACCAAGATATTAAATACAGATATGAGTCCATTCACTGTAATGACCTACATATATATAAGGTAGATGGAAATTGCATTTACTAACTTTAAAGAGATAAACACAATTGTCTTTTTAGATAAAAGGTTTCAAAAATCTTTGCTGGTCGTTGGAGGACGACCTAAAAAACACTGTCCGTGTAATAATGACATTTATGTCTGAAAGACGGACTTCCTCCACCTTTAATTAACGGAGAATGACAATGAAATAGTCATAACCAAAATTAACCCATCTTAATTGATGGGTTTTTTTTAAAAGAATTTTAACTATGAAAGGCGGTGTTAAATGTCAGAAGAAACTGAATATACACATACAGTAGATGATGAAAAGTTTGAGTCTTATGATGAGGCAGTTGAATATTGTTATCAAAGTGAAATTATTTATTACAATAAGGCAATGGAATACTTGTCAGAAAATGACTGGACATTGACAGAGTCAATACAACTTGCTCACGACTTAGGTTGTGATTTGTCAAATCTCAATAGTGAGACACTGGCATCTATCCATCATCAAAATGAACTAATTCAGAGTATTGAGGAAATATAGTTAGAACCCACTTCGGTGGGTTTTTTTAATAAAGAAATTATAAAAGGACATAAAAATGTCAACATTTAAAGAAATGCAAGATGCAATGAGAGACAATCCAGAACCAGCGACTGCTAGACAACTATGGTCTATTAATGATTTATCCATAAAACTTGGAAAAGAATTTACTTTACCGTTGCTGAAATATGAAGCGTCTTTAATAATACACGAACTTAAAACTGAACTTGAAGACAGTGATGAGGTTCAAAACTCATTTTGCTAAATAAGTTATCAAGAAACCCACTTCGGTGGGTTTTTTTAATAAAGAAAGACTATTTTTTAATAACAAAGAGAGGTAAAGATTATGAAAGATATTTTCTTAATCAAGATTCGAAGTGTTTATGGTAATAGGTTAATTTATCCTGTTAATAGCCTCGCTCTGTCAGTTGCAAAATTGATGGGCAAGAAAACTTTTAACAAAGGTGAAATTCAAGAAATCAAGAAAATAGGATTTGAAGTTCAAGTTGAACAGGAGGTCTTATGACTGACATAATAGATACATTCGAAGCAGAATTTGGTAATCCAAATAAGTTAGACTTCTTCGCTAGAAAATGTGAAATTTGTTCTGTAGGAATGAATTTTGGTTATCTAGTTACAGATGGAGGCAGTTGTTGTTCAGAGAAATGTTGCCGTGAATTTGTTGGTGATGAAATCTTTGATGAGGCAATGACTGAATGGAAGTATGAAGGAGATAGTGATATTCTCTATTGGACTGACTGGGAAGACTTGGCTGATGCTTGTTCGGGAAATGATGGTTACTTCAACAGTAAAGGTCATTTCATTGAATGTTCAGACAAAGAGATTAAAAGACTTTTAGGTAAGTCTGATTATTTCTCTGACTGGCACAAATCCCCTGCGTGGATATATAGTAGTTCAGAAGTGAGGGTACGATAATGAAAAAATTCTACCCACCTGTTAAGTCAGTAACCTTGAAAGACCAACAGACCGTATGGAAAGTTAATTTCTCTGGGGTCGATGGTGGTCTACTTGGTTCAGTTCCAAAGAATGAGGCAAGTAATCTCAAAGAAGCAAGAGAAATATTTCTTGATAAGTATTCTACTAAAAAGAAGTGCTTTGCCTAATTCAGATATTAAAGTCGAAGGGGTTCAATATAGAATCACTGATGACATTAAGAATCAAATTATGAAATTGATGCGACCTGTAATTTTAAATTAGAGAACCCACCACTATGGTGGGTTTTTTTACCTAAGGAAGGAGGTAAGTATGTCAAATTATTATTCAACACCCAAGAGGGCGATTGATACAATAAAGGACTACGAACAAGACGAACCCATTATTTGGGATTCGGTATGTTTTGGTGATTTTGCAGACGATGAACTGACTAAGGAAGATTGGAAAAATGTCTGTACGAGAATCAATAACTGTTGTGATATGTTGTTAGATGACCACCTCATTAGAGATGTTATAAATGAGGTTAAAGAGGAAAGGGGGTAATTATGGATGACGAACGCTATAGATTAATCGGACAGGTATTAGACAAAATGGATGAATTTCATTTACCTAATGTTATAGTACCAGAGAGAATTGATTTGTTTATGTCGTTGGACTTCAGTCCACTTAAGGTCGAGCATTATAAAAAATTGCTTAATTTTAGGAAGGCTGATGTAATCCACGATGTGTTAGGCATCAATGCTCACATTGATAGGGGAACAAAAGTTCTTAACGAATTCTTTGTCCCTAGATGTATGAGTGATTGATTAGTGAATCCCATCAGAGATGGTGGGTTTCCTATTAAATTTTAAGGAGGAATAAAGTATGGCTAATATTGACGGAGCAATTATGGAAACAGACTCTGAATATGCAGAGAGGGTTTCTAAATTAGCAGATAGTATGTTCACTATTGATGAGATATGTGATATATGGCATTCTTGTTATGGTGAAGATTTGAAAGAAGAATACTCTGGGTTTATAGATGCTCTTAAATTTACTATTGCATTAGAGGAAAGTCTTGTAGAATCTACTGGTAGAGGGAGGCAAAAATGACATATACTAAAAAACAACTTGAAACATTAGAAGATGCTAGAAGTATTTGGACAAAAGTGGCTAAAAAACACGGCTGGTATAAAGAACCATTTTATGTACAAGCGTGGATAGATAAAGATGGAACACTAGACGATTGTGTTTCTTTTCAAGGATTAGACCAAGATATCATACTTCCTAAAAGAGTAATTGATGAGGAGGATTGGTAAATGACTAGATGTAATAACTGTATGACGATATTTGAAACTAATAATGATGGTGATGCAATGCATTGGACTACTGGCGGTCAATTAGATGAAACTGAATTAACTATTCAACAAGATACAGATGATAGTTGGTTTACAGGTTGTCCTAAATGCAAAACTGATAGTTATTTAATGGATATACTTTAAGGGGTAAAAAATGGACGAACCAGACGATAGCAATAAAGATGACATTGCAAAAGCAATGAGAGAGAAAAATCGTGTTGACTACTGGGATGATTTTGATTGGAGGCACGATGAAGTAACATTATCTACCCTTCTAACATTTCAAGAAAAGACTGATTTTGGTTATTGGTTTGAAAGAGAAATAGGAACTGAATGGGGTTGGAATGAATATGAAGAATATTTCGACAACGGTGAGTTTGACCAGACTATGTGTGGTCTCTATTTCTTTGAAATATCACAAAGTGAACTTGAGAAAATCCAAGAGCGAGAGAACTGGGTTCTAGAACAAAGAGAAGTTAATAAAACATAGCACATCGGACAGGTGTGCTATTTCTTATTTATTTTATGACATCTAGTACAGAGGAGGAAACATAATGATTGATGAAACACAAGTTAGTTATTTAAAGAATGACAAAGTTAAATTAACTATGTCTATGGAATCTTATAGTAGATTGCTTAATGGCTACAATGATTTAAATAGTGCCTTAAGAACAATGATGGAAATACAGGATTTATATCTAAGTGATATAAACAAGATAGATAATTTCCAATGGGTCTTATTTAGAGGTTTAGGATTCAAGAGAGCCAAAGATAGTTGCTACACCTATGATGCTGTTCTAAGTAACAGTGGGAGGGCAGAATGACTAAGGACAATGCTTATTATGGAAGAGGTGACGAAATTTGTCCTAAGTGTAAATCTGATTTGGAATATATAGCATATGAAGATTGGGAGAATGAAATTTGGCATTGTACTGGTTGCAATGCTGACTTCAGTGTTCACGTTAATTATGTTAGAGATTGGGCTGATATGGAGGAGATGAAATGATTATTTATGAATTAACTAATAGAAAATCAAATTTTGAAATAGAATTATTCTTCAGTAAATATTATGCGACCAAAGATGAAGCAGTGAAATCAAAACGAGATGATACAAAAGTATTCAAACACGAATTGAGGTCTCTCTCTAGAGATGAAATTGCAATGATTTTATCTATGGGTCACGTTGATGTATTCTATGAAAATGGTTGGAACGAACTTCACGATATTTCATCCTTGACGAAAAGTACTAAGGAGGTCTTATGAGGACAGATGACATAAGAGAAATGTTTAATAATATATGTTATCGGACTTTCGATAGAAATTGTTCAGTCCAAATGGATTCTTTCAAAATGTTGGTAAATAGGCTTGGTTATTCGGAATCCAATTATGTAGTTCAATGGATTCCGAATAATGACCTAATGCCCCATAAAAGTCTAATAAGAGTTTGGTGTAACCAAGCAGATTATGACGAGGGGGTTTCTGATGAAAAAGAATGATGCCTTTACTATCTTGTTCGAGTTAATTAGTATGGCGGTAGTTTGGTATATCCTCTATCGGATATTAAGTTTTGTATTTTAAGGAGATAAAATGAGTAAAAAACAATCTTGGCTTATAGAGTTTACTATGAGTCGTATCTTTGACGGTACTGAGGAAGAAGCAGAACAGTTAGCACGAGATGATTTTAACTACTACTTATATAGTGTTGATGGTGGTGATAATTGTAATGTCCCAAGTAGATTAATAATTACAGAATTTGGAAAGAAAAACTGGAAGGAATTAGAGTTATGAAAGTCGAAATATTAAAAAAGTATATTGTAAAAGAGGGAACAAAACACGATGGCATATTTGTCATTTATAAGTTCCCCAATGGTTATGGTGCAAGTATTGTTAAGCACGGATTTAGTTATGGTGGAAAAAGTGGTCTATATGAATTGGCTGTTCTCGATGAGAATAGTGATATTACATATGACACACCAATTACTAATGATGTTCTTGGATACTTGACCCTTTTAGATGTAACGAAACATCTGAAAGAAATAAAAAACTTGGCACCCAAACTCGTATCCTAGGTTTATATGGGGTTCAATAGTAGTCTGTCTTAGTATGGGCTATTATTGATTTACGAAGGAAGTTGAAACTGACGAATGGGTTGGAGAACTTCACCAAGAGTAATGCTAACTACACTAGTGGGCATTACAAAAGGTCTTTGCTTAACCAGTAAAGGCGACAAGCAGTTGTATAAATAATGTATATCAAGGCTGGGTATCCTTTCCTTTCATCACTAGATAGATGATTAACAACAAAGAGGATGCTTGGAAAATATATGAAACAGAAAATGAGGAATGTTAACAAAGAAGAATTCGGTAACCTATGAGTCTATCCGTCAAAATCTATAGGCTTTGTTTCATTGGTACTGCAAGACAGCAGTTCTCTAGAAAGCAAGATTATATTTTTCGAAAATAACTGCCCACCTATTTAAAGAGGAGGAAAAATGGCAAGATTTATTATTGATATAGCAAACCTTTCTGAAATTGAAATTGATAATTTTATGGAGGAATTGACTGACAAGACAAACAAAGTTATTACAATATATTGTATTGAAAAAACTAATGATAATCAATTTCACGAAAGAAATTATAGGAATAGATTATCAGAAAAACAAATACAGAATTATAATAAACAGTTATCTCCTCAATTCTATTAATAAAATAATTTTACCGAAGAGGTAGAGAGAATTTCTCTGCTGGAGGGTGCAAGACCCTCTTCTTGGTGTATGGGAAGAATTTCCCATAGGGGGGTTCGATTCCCCCCACTTTTTTGAAGGAGGCTAATAATGGCTTTAAGTATGGAAGATTTAGAATTTGCTTTTAAATTAGGACAAGATAATATGATTGAGAAAATTAAAAAAATAATAAATTTAGATAACGATGATAATATATTAGAATGTGATGTTTGTTATGAGATGTCTGATAATTATATAATAACAGGAAACACACCTAATGTAATATGTTCAAACTGTAATACAGAAGAAAGAGAACTGGAAGAACTACTTCCTTTTGAACCAGATGGTCACCATAGTGCTGATGCTTACAAAGAGATGGCACTTGAGGAACAATTGGAAGAAATATATGAGACCGTAGTGGGTGACAGTGGAAGAGATAGGTTTTCCCACGGTGAACTCATTCAAGTTTTAAAAGACCTATATGATGATTCAAAAGTTTTACAAAATATTGATAACTATAGGAGTAAATGAAATGATGGCACAAGAAATGTATGAAGAAAATAAAGTGTTACAGGATGAGATAGATTCTTTAAAAGTATTAATAAATGACATAGATGATTTTCTAAGAGAGTGTGATGTGCAAACGGCAGAAGAAGATAGAGAAATCGGTAAACTGCAAGAGCGGATAAGAAGCATACAAAGAAGTTTATTAATAACTATAGGAGTAAATAATGGATCAAAAACAATATAAATATATTTACTTGGATTACGGTGAGTGTGTAGAAGAAGTGACTGTTATCGCTAGTTCTCGTGAAGAAGCCGATGAATTGAAAAGTGAAGGTCACGGAGAATGGCGGAGACTTCGGGAGGACTGGAGTGATTCCAACTTTGATAGAATTGAGGAGATAACTGAATGATACTAATAACTTTGAAAGAGCAGAACGGTGAACAAGAGTATTTCTCTTATCACTATATGCGTAGTATGACGGCAGATGACTACTACAATAATCCTAATTATACTGAAGATGAGACCAATAATCTTAGATTAGAGTATGGATTGGATGTGGAAATCATGACTAAACTTGGTTATGATGTTCATGAAGATAACTATGAGGAAGATGATGGTATGTGGTGGTTTGATACTCGGATGATTGGTGTTGATGGTATTCAAAATCTATCTGAGACTCGATTTAAAACTTTAAAGGAACTGGGGATATTATATGAATGATAAACTTTTAATAAAACAATTAGATAGAGAGATAGACTCTCTAAGAAGTGCGTTAAGTTATCAAGTTTCTGTCCGTAACCAAATTGTTGATTGGTTAGAGGGTGAAATTGAAGACGGTCAAGAAATAGTTGATGCTAAAGATAACCATGAAGAAGCAATTACTTCAGATGGTACAGATGATATTTATATTGGAAGACATGAATTAGCAACATCTTTACTTAATCAAATCACAAAATTTGAGGAGGAGTGATGATTGTAGATAAGGAAAAGATTAAATGGATGATATTTGATTATATGTACGGTCACGATGCAAATTCAGTTGATGAAGAAGACCAAATTCAATTTGAAGAGTATTTTGAAAAGTGGTGGGAAGATTATTCAAGAGTAGATAAGGGGAGGAATAATGGTTAATCCTAATAATAATGCTAACTTTAATGATGAAGCGTTAAGAATTAATAGGGTATTAAAGAAAGAGAATGATGCTCTAAAGTCTGACGGTGAATTATTAGACACGATTTATGATTTAATAAAAAAGACAATAAAAGACTGTGAATTTAGAAGTATGTATTTTCAAAGTCGAGGTGGTGATCTGCCGAGTGAGAATGATGGAAGATTACAGTTTGCAAAAGAAATATTACAATTGTTGAAAGACAATGAGGAGTGAAGATGGGCAGAGTTATGAATAAGTTAGGTGAAGATTGTATATCTGATGGTGAATTATTAGACAATCTTTATGATTGGATGGGTAGAGAGACAAGAAAATATACTTTAGAGCATAAAGGTAGAAAACTACTGGCTAGAGAAGTTCTAGAGTTTCTTGAACTGAGATATCCATCGTTTCTACCGCACCGAAGGGGAGATTCTAATGGATAAAAAACCTTTTTGGGATAGAATGGTAGAGGCTTACTATGAAAATGAGCGGACTTCAGCAGAAGAATTGGACAAAGTTTGTCTACTTATGGCACGAATTTGTGTCCATTCTGATGAAGATATGCCATCTGAATATAGAACCCGTCACTTTAGAGACTCTTTAAATGAAGCAGTGGACTATTTGGAAAAGAGTGGTTGGTATGATTTCCAAAGAAATAAACTTAATAAAAACAAACAGGAGTCTAAAAATGACAATACCAAAACTGATTAAAATGGTAGAAAGGATTTGCAGAAAGACAATCCAAGTTGAATTTGAGGATATCGATGTCGAGGTCAATCATAATTACCTAGACCATTACCCGAAAGGGGAAGTTAGTGTCTCTGGTAGTTATGATGACAACTTTGGTGAAGTTTGTATAACACTTATCTCTAGTTTTAATGACTCGGAAGTCTTTGATTTTAATGATAAAAGTTATGATTGGTTTAACAGTGAATTGGTTAAAGTTTTAAAGCACGAACAGATTCACATTGAGCAAGATTTGAGAAATGATTTCTCACCAAGTCTCCACTCTAACGAACATATTTACTTTTCCGATGATTTGGAAATTGAAGCATATGGAAGAGCAGATGTTCCGTTAGAAGTTAGAGAAAGTTCAGAGGGTAGTTCTAAAACAGTAGAGATGTATATAGATATGTTCGGAAGAGACAGTGACGAAGTGAGAAAACTTTTACATTTCTACAAGATAGAGACAGGTTTGGACTACCCTAGGTTCCTCTTATATTATTAATTGAATTATATGACATCTAATATAGGAATAAAGGAGTAAATTATGAGTGAATGGGTATCAGATGATGAAGAAAGTTACTTTAGTAGTCCAGCATACAAAAAGGTAATAGAGGCAAATAACAGACGAAGTGCAGTTCCTACTATGGATTGGTGTCCAGATGAGGACAATCCACCAGACATACACCCATTGGCTGTAGAGGGTGGTTGTAAGCCTTGTGTGGATCTTCCACAAGACAAAGAATTGACAAAAGCAGAATGCTTTAATGCAATAGTTGAAGGTATGAAAATCTTAGGTTGGGACGATAAAGAGGAGAAGAAACAATGAGTGACCAATGCTGTTTTTGTGAAGGAAGAATACCCACTAACCATTTAGTATTAAATGGAGGGGAACTTTGGTTAGAATTTTGCCAAGAATGTGGTGGAACTGAAACAATAACTAACGCTAAAACAGAAGAGACTTTCACTGTTAGTGAAGTATTTAACCAAGCAAAGAAGGAACATAATGGATAATAAAGACTGTATTTGTGCAATTTGTACAGGGGAAAAATCAGATAAGGATATATTTAGACTTATTGAGTATTATAAAAAAGTTGTATGTGAGGTTTGTTTGCAAACAGTAGTGGCACCTGCCTCACCTAAACTTTTTATCAATTATGTCAATAATGGAAAAATCCTTTATGAAGATTTAAAGAAAGAACAAGATTACATAGAATCGCTAGATGTAGTAGATTCTTATTTTGAAGATAATGATGTTGGATATGCTGTTGACCCCGATGGTTCAATTATAAAAGCAAAAGGTGTTAGTGGTAAAGAGATAGAAGAGACGACACCAAAGACCTTATTTAATTATTTAGAGGAAAATGCAGTAGGTCAGACAGAAGCAAAGAAAACTTTATCAGTTGCAATGTATAACCATTTTAAAAGAATTAAATTGAAGAGAGAAGGTATAGAAATTAACAAAAACAACATACTTCTTGTAGGAGGAACAGGTGTTGGTAAAACCTTCATAACTTCATTATTAGCAAAGAAATTGAATTTACCATTCGTTGTTGCCGATGCAAACAGTTTAACCCAAGCAGGGTATGTTGGGGGCGATGTAGAGGACATATTAGACTCACTTGTACAGAAAGCCAAAGGAAATTTAGATAAGGCACAGTGTGGAGTCGTTATTATTGATGAAATAGACAAGATTTGTTCTAATAAGTCTACAGGGGTTAAAGGAAGAGATCCGAGTGGTGAGGGTGTACAACAAGCACTTCTAAAATTTATCGAAGGTGGTGAATTCAGAGTAGGTGCAGGTTATAAGAATGGTGTTAAGAAGAAAAGTTATATATTTGATACTACAGATGTTCTTTTTATTGTTGCAGGTGCTTTTACTGAAATTGAGGAAATAGTAATTTCAAGAGAAAGAGGTGACAGTATGGGTTTCCTAAGTGGCAACCAAGACAAATTGAGCAAGGATGAAATATATAGAAAAGTCGCCCACGAGGATTTTGAAAAATTTGGTATAATCCCTGAATTGTTAAGTAGATTACCAACTAGGGTCTCGTTAAATCCCCTTACTGAATCAAACCTAATCGATATTATGTCAAAGATTAACAACAACTTGGTAAGTCAGTACAAGCATTTATTTGCAGAGGATGGAGTCGAATTTAAAATTACAAAAAGTGCGTTACAAGAAATTGCAAGGAGTTCTATATTAGAAAATACAGGTGCGAGAGGTTTGCACGGAATATTTGAACACCTTTCTAGAGAAATTATGTTTGAATCACCATCTGATGATTTGATAAATGATTTCACCATAACGAAAGAAGATGTTATTAACCTAAATATATAAAAACGGAGGTTTTATGGATAAGAGGGAACTACTATTATTACAAATCTCATCACAATTAAATCATATGTCCCAAACGATAAGCAAGGGACGGCAGTCTGCATTTAAGAAAGTTTTACTCGGTGCAGACAGTGTAAGAACAATCGCAGAGGATATTCTAGATTTTACAGTTAGTGCGTTGTCGAAAGGTACAGCATTGACATCTACAGCATCGGCATTAGCCTCTAGAATGAATGTACATACTCAATTCAATTTAAAATCTGGTACTTCACAGAAAGCAGAGTCTACTATGATCTCCGCAGGAGTAGAAGCCTTAGGTTCCTTAGGGTCTCTTGGTTACACACAAGTAGTAACAGAGTCACAAGGTGTTATGAAATTGAATAGATTAGATTTTAAAGATGAGCGAAATTTACTTTTTCATTATTTTCAAGAAATAAAACAGGTGTCGCCAATCGACTTACCCCTAGAGGAGTATAAGGGTTGGACACATCCATATAAGAATGGTGTGCCAATAGTCAAGAAGATGCCACCAGAATTAAGTAAAAAATACCTGTATAAGAGGATGCCAAAAGTATACGATGCTTTGAATTCTTACGGGTCAACATCATTTACAGTAAATGAGGAGTTGTTGGAAATTGTCAAGGAGTTTGACAAGGACGACCATCCCTATATACCTAAAACTGTAGATAGCGAGGAAGTAAGCAAGTCCCTCAAGAGTCTTCTGAGTTTCAAAAGAACATCAGAATTTGTAGGGAGACAAGCAAAGAAGTGGTATCTGGCTAATGTCAGTCACCAACTTTTAAAGAAAGGTCTAACAGTTGCTCAGATAGACGGAAGAAGTAATACCTACAAGAAGAGAAAAGCCTCTGGATGGATGAAGGATAAATCATCGGATGCTTTGGATATAGTAAGAGCATCTTCCAAGAGATATGAATTTGACAGGGTTATGGATATGGCTTCTTTAATGAGTGATAAGGCTTTCCACTATGATTTCCAGTTAGACAGCAGAGGTAGATTTTATCCAATTGTTAATTACTTTGAACCTACAGGCTCAGATTTAGCGAAAGGATTATTGATGTTTAATCATGGAGTGTATTGGACTGAAGAAGTCGAAAGGGCTTTGGCAATACATACAGCAAATTGTGCAGGTGAGGATAAGATATCTATGGATGATAGAGTCCTTTGGACTTATGTTTGGATGCCAGAGATACTAGAGGCATCTGAAGACCCTCTGAATTCTAAATGGTTAAGGGGATTTAGTGGTGACAAGAAGACCAAGTTTCAATTAATATCTGCTATCTTAGAGTGGAAGAAGTTGGAAGAGATGGGTAGAGACGACTATGTTTGTCATTTACCGATAGGTCTTGATGCAACTAATTCGGGGCTACAAATCTTATCCGCTATGACTAGGGATAGGACAGGTGCTGAAGAGACAAATGTTGTAAACCACCCAAGTAAAGAAATTGGGGATGCATATATGGTTATAGCGAGATCTGTTCTTGATGGAGGTTTCTCTTATAAGAGTTTTGAAGATTTAGGCGATAAGGCTTGGAGGAAACTTTGCAAAAGACCAACGATGTCTTATTACTATGATGCTGGTAGGGGTTGTATACAAGACCAAACCTTTGAAGATAGACGTGACCACGGTTATGATTTATTGTCAGAAATGACATATGACGATTCTTCTTATATAGGTACTGCCATTTTTGATGGTGTTAGGTTGGCATTTCCTAGACAAACACAGGCTAAAGACCTTTTGAAAAGAGGTGTCTGTGTATATCTAGAGAATAGTGGTAACAAGCCAATGATTACTTGGAAGACAGCCACAGGGTTTACTGCTTTCCAGAACTATGCAAAAACTTCTATTAAAAGAGTAAATTGTATGTTTGGAAGTAGACCTGTGAAATTGAGTTATCAGATTTTCCTTGATGAGGCTAGAAAAACTGACCACGAGAGAGGTATAAGTGCTAATTTTGTACATTCTCAAGATGCATCTTTATTAACTTTAGTTATTTGTAGACTAGCAGAACTCGGTGCAATCAACTTTATGATGATTCACGACCAGTTTTCAGTAAGTGCAGATAACTTAGAACTACTTCTTGATGTATTTAAGGAAGTTTTCCAAGAAATATTTGAAAAAGACCAACTTGGGATTACAGTAGAATCCTTTGGTCTTGAAGATGAGATTGATTACGGTGACTTACAAATGGATGAAGTTTCAAAATCCAAGTATATTATATCCTAATTATATGACATCTTATAGAGGATAGGAGAGCAAGAATGTCAAGTGAATTTACAGAATTATGTGAAATGTATGGGTTATCGCCCGGAGACCCTGAGGCAATAGATAAATTAATTCATTTTATGGCTGACCCAGTTGAGGAACCGGATTATTGGTACTTTAATGAAAATGCCGATGCGTTTGATCCAGATGATTTAGAGATGGAGGAAGAGGATGAAGAACGATGAAGTAAATAATCCAAAACATTACACTTCTGGAAAAATAGAAGCCCTAGAGATTATCGAGGATGCAACTAAAGACCTCGATGGTCTAGAGGCTTTTTCAATAGGAAGTGCTTTAAAATATCTTATTAGATTTGATAAGAAAAACGACCCTATTCAAGACCTGCAAAAAGCAGTGTTTTATATTCAGAGGGTGATATTTGAAAGACAAAAGCAATCAAAGGAGGAAAAATGAAAGCTTTAATAGATGCTGACATTATTGTCTATTGGTCGGCAAATCATTGCCAAACTAATTTCTATAATGTTATAGATAAAGATGGTGATGTTCTGAAAGAGTACGATAGTAAGAGACACGCTATAAGTGGTTTGGAAGATATAAATACCCTTTGGAAATTACAAGCTTCTGAGACTGAAGAGTCTCCATATAGTATAATTTCTGGAAAGATAATTATTGAGCCTTGGTCAGAATGTGTTGAATTTATAACAGACTTTATAAAGAGTCTAGTTAAGAAGACAAAAGCTGACGAGTACGAACTGCATTTGTCAGGACACACTAACTTCAGAAAAGATATTGCAGTTACAAAACCATATAAAGGTAACAGGAAAGGATATAAACCATTCTATTACCAAAAGGTTAGAGATTATCTTATAGAAGAACTTGGTGCATTGGTATCTGAGGATGAAGAAGCTGATGATACATTGGCTATTGCTCAGACCAATGATAAAGACAACACAATCATTTGTACCATAGATAAAGATTTATGGACTGTTCCGGGTGCAAAGTATGATTTCAAGAGAGAAGAATCAAGCTATGTTACTGAATACGATGGTATTAGACATTTTCAATACCAGATGTTAGCAGGTGACCCAGTTGATAATATACAGGGTGTTCCTAAGATTGGTCCTGTTAAAGCGAAAAAAATCTTAGGCGATTATGAAGATATTCAAGTTACTTGGAATATCATCAGGGATTATTACAAAGATTCTTACGGGGATGACTGTAATGATATTATGTTAGAAATGGGTAGACTACTTTGGATACGACACAATGTCGGTGAGATGTGGGACTTACCTCTTTTCGAAAATGAATTAGACAAGAAGGAGGAAACCAATGGCTAATTTAGTTGAGAATGTGGAGTTAAACTGGTGTTTCTTAGACCCCAGTAATCCACAAGAAAACTTCGAAAAACTTCAATGGTCTGTTACAGCTTATGTTGATAAGAAAGTAGCAGAGAAGTTCAAGAAGAATGGTTTCATTAGAACTTTGCGACCTGTAGAGGATGCAGATGGTAATGAGACTGGACAGTATAAAGTCACATTTAAGCAAAATGCGAAAACATCTGCAGGTAAGGATTTAATGCCTCCCGGTGTTTTTACAATGACAGATAAGGGTACTGTTAAACCCTTAACGGGTGTTATTATAGGTAATGGTTCTATCGGGACTATTTCCTTTGATACTTACGATTGGGAATTCAAGGGCAATAAAGGAAGGTCTATGAGCCTTAAAAATGTTCTTGTTACTAATCTTATACCTTACGAGAAATCAGACCCTGCAGGTTCAGAGTTTGGTGACTTGGACTCTGGTGCAGAATTTAATAAATCTAAGAAGGAAGATGTAGATTTAGATTTTGAAGAAGAGGGTGACTATTAAGTAATTAAGAGAGGTTCGGGCTAAAACTACCTATCCGTGAAAGCGTAGTCCTCTCATTTATTTTTCTACGGAGGAGAAATGAAGAATAAAGAAAATACCCAAGAGGGTGTCTTCATTAGACATGAATCTTGTGAAGCCTGTGGTTCGAGGGATAACAAAGCTGTGTACGATAATGGCGACAAGATGACATATTTCTGTTTCGGATGTGAAGATACGGGGATATATATGGAAAAAGGTCAGGATATAAAATCTACACCTAAAGAATTTAATGTGTCTATGGAAACTATAGATGATATAAAAGATTATCCAATTAGAGGTTTCCGTGAACGCAAAATTAAAAAAGAGATAGCTGAACTTTACGATGTAAGAGTCGGATATTCAGAGGATGATGGTAAGACTATTAAGTATCACTATTACCCTATAACTAACAAAGGCAAGATAGTTGGTTATGAGAGAAGAGATCTTAAAGACAAAAAGTTTCTTGCTATTGGGTCTGTTAAAAATAAAGACGAGTTCTTTGGACAATCTAAGTTCGCTCCCGGTTCTTGTAAAAGAATTGTTGTTACAGAGGGTGCTATAGATGCAATGTCTATTCAACAAGTTTGGAAAGACAAGGGTCAGGAGTGGGCATCAGTTTCAATTATCAATGGAGCCCAAGGGGCATACAAACAGGTTGTCTCAAATCTAGATTACCTTAATTCTTTTGATGAAGTTGTATTTCTATTTGACCAAGACGAGGCAGGACAAGATGGTGCAAAAACTTGTGCTAGGTTAGTTAGAACAGGTAAAGCCAAGATTGGAGTTTTAGGAAGATACGGTAAAGACCCTTCTGATTATCTAGTTGCAGGTAAGACCTATGAATTAGAGAAATCAATATGGAATGCAGAGATGTATTCCCCTGCAGGCATTGTTAATTCTGCAGATACTTGGGACTTATTCAATGAAGATAGAAGAGAGGACTCTGTCCCATACCCTGATTGTTTTGCTAATGTAAATAAAATGACATATGGCAGAAGAACTGGTGAACTTACTATTTTTACAGCAGGTACTGGTTCTGGTAAGTCTACTTTTGTTAAAGAAGATATTTACCATTTAATAATGACCACTGACTACCAAATTGGCGTAGTGTCCCTTGAGGAGTCCATACGGGAGACTTTAGACGGCATAGTAGGGGTACACTTAGATAAGAGAATAAACCTCCCAGATGTCATATTTGACCGTACAGGGGAAGAAGGCTTAAATGCTTGGAAAGAGGTAGCAGGTACAGGTCGTCTTCTATTATTGGACCATCAGGGGTCAGTAAGTGATTCGTCCCTTATGGATAAGATAGAATTTATGGCTGCATCTGGTTGTAAGTTTATATTCCTAGACCACATAACTATAGCAGTTAGTGAGGTTGACGGCAATGTAAATGAAGCTATGGATAAGGCAATGTCGGATCTCTTGAAGTTATGTAAAAAGCATAATGTTTGGATTGGAGTGGTCTCTCATTTGAGAAAAACAAGTGGGGGTAGAACCTTTGAAGGTGGAGCGGCTATAACAGAAGATTCCTTAAAGGGGTCTGGAAGTCTGAAGCAAATAGCCTTTCAAATTATAGGGTTTTCTAGGAATAAGTACTCGGAGGACGAGGCTGAGAGGCAAAGAGTTAGCATATCAGTATTAAAAAACAGGTTTACAGGACATACCGGACCTGCAGGAAATGCCAGATATGATAATATTACAGGTCGCCTATACAGCACTCCTTCGGAGTTTGAATAGGAGTAGACATGAAAAAAATAGTTTTTGATGTAGAGTCAGACGGCTTTGTCAATGAGGCTACCAAGGCATGGTGTATTTCTACTTACGATATAATGAATAAAACTTCAGTTACTTTTTCAGATAATGATTCTAGCTGTCCCTCTATCTCTGAGGGTCTTAAATATATAGCTAAGGCTGATGAGTTAATAGGTCACAATATCATTATGTATGATATACCCCTTTTAGAGAAACTCTTTAATTTTAAGACTGATGCAAGGTTCGTTGATACTTTTTTGATGAGCCAGTTATTAAATTTCAATAGATGTCTAGGTAGATACAGAGGTAGACACGGTTTAGAAATGTGGGGTGAACACTTTGGTGTTTTAAAACCTTCACAGAACCAATGGTTACGATTTGAATCCTCTATGCTTGGAAGATGTGAGCAGGATGTTTTAATCAATGTCAGAGTTTTTCATGCCCTTCTTAAGGAGTTTAAAAAATCTGGTATATCTAAAGATGTCCTTAACCGGGAATTTAGAATAGCTAAGATAAGTGCAAAGCAGGTTAAGAACGGATGGCTGGTAGATAAGGATCTCGCTGATAAGCATCTAACATTCTTAACTGAAGAGATTGACAAACTTAGAGATAAGATTGAACCTCTAATGCCACCTATTTTGAAATGCCCTGATTTCTGGGTTACTAATGAAGAGTGTAACGAGATAATGAAGACCAAGGGTGTGGATTACGAAAAGGATTTGGTTGGTGGTAAGCAGTTAAGAAAACCAATAGTCCCTAAATGGACTAAGAAAGGAGAACTACATCAACACATAAAGAATTGGTTTGATGGCTATGAAGGCATAGACTTTATAAATAATAAGAAAGGTTTGGTCATAAATGGACCATACTGTAGAGTTGATATTACCCCTGCAAAGCTAACTCAGACTGCAGAGGTTAAGAAGCTTTTGTTTAAAAATGGTTGGAAACCAACTGAATGGAACACTAAGAGGGCTGAAGATGGGAGCGTGATTAGAACTTCTGCTAAACTAACAGAGGACTCATATGCATCCATCAAGGGTGACCTTGGTCAAGATATAGCACTTCACGCTATATATCAACATAGAAGAAACACACTACAGAATCAGAAAAATAAAACTAAGGGTTGGCTTGGTGTTTGTAGAGATGATGATAGATTAGAATGTGTCCCATTTACTTTAGGGACTGCTACTGGAAGAATGTCTCACAGGAACCTAGTTAATGTCCCCGGTGCAAAAGCTGTGTTCGGTAAAGAGATGAGGAGTCTCTTTATAGCACCTAAGGGTAAAGTACTAGTAGGTTGTGACTTAGCGTCAGCCCAGTTGAGACTACTGGCATCTGCTATGGAAGACCCTGATTATGTTGACATTGTTACCACTGGTAGAGAAGAGTACGGTACCGATGTACACACTGTTAACCAGAAAGCTGTAGGATTAAAAAACAGAAGTCAGGCTAAAACTTTCATATATGGATTCTTATTTGGTGCAAGTGCGGCAAAACTTGGGTCTATCATTGGAGGTAAATCAAAAGAAGGGGCTGTTCTTAAAGCTAAGTTTTTAAAAAGATTCCCTCTTCTAAGAGAACTTCAGAATAGGTTAATATCTGAATTCACTAGGTCTGGCAGTAAATTTATAATTGCTCAAGACGGAAGAAAGATTCAAGTGGACTCTGAACACAAATTACTCAATTATCTGTTACAGGGTAATGAGGCAATTTTAGCAAAAGAGTGGGCTATTGTATCCGATGGTCTTATTAGGAAGAATAATATAGATTGTAAACTATTAGCCATTATGCACGATGAGCAGAACTTTGAATGCAGTAAAGATGATGCAAATAAACTTGCCAAGATACTAGAGAGATCTGCGACAATTGCAGGTGAGAGACTTGGCTTTAAATGCCCAATGAATGGGAACTCAAAAATAGGAGAGACTTGGTATGACATCCATTAACTATGAACTGTTACGAACTGAAAATAGACTTTTAAAGTCTTGTATACAGGACAGTCTAGCAGAGGAAAATGAAAAGGGGAATGATGTTATGCAGTTAGCTGAAGCGTTATCAAAGTTCCACAGTTTGATTGAGGAAGACCCTGAATACTACGAAGGTTTTAGAATGTATTCGGATGTTCACAAAAGATATTTTAATAGGCTTAAGGAATTAGGTCTGTTATCAGAGAAAAATGATGAGGACTAAAAAGCATCCCATAATAAACAAACTAAAGTATGCATTAAGATATGACAGGTTATGGCATACTAAAGTAATACTTAATAAGAAGAAAGAACAGAAAAAGAGAGGAGATTATCTTGAAGACATTGCCGAATGATTACCAGAATTTTATAGCCCTTAGTAGATATGCTAGGTGGTTACCAGAGGAGAAGAGAAGAGAGACTTGGGAAGAAACTGTTGCTCGATACTTCGACTTCATGGAAGAACACCTAAAGGAAAATACTAATGCAACATTAGTTCCTAAGACTAGGAAGGTTCTGGAAGAAGCGGTTTTGAATCTTGAAGTTATGCCTAGCATGAGAGCACTAATGACTGCTGGTCCAGCTTTAGCCAAGAATCATATAGCAGGGTACAATTGTGCCTATCTAAGTGTAGACCACCCTAAGGCATTTGATGAATGTCTATACATTCTCATGCACGGGACTGGTGTAGGATTTAGTGTTGAGAGACAGCACATACATAAACTACCAGAAATTCCAGAAGAAGTATTTGATGTAGAAGATACGATAGTGGTTACAGACTCTAAAGAGGGTTGGCAATCTGCATTTAGAAAATTAATTTTATTCCTATACAACGGTGAAGCACCATTGTGGGATACATCAAAGGTCAGGGCTAAGGGTGCTAGACTTAATACATTTGGAGGTAGAGCCAGTGGTCCTGAACCACTTATTGACTTATTTATGTTTACTGTACAGATGTTTAAGGATGCAGTAGGTCGTAAATTAACATCTTATGAATGCCATAGACTTATGGCAAAGGTTGCAGAAATAGTTGTGGTCGGTGGTGTTAGGCGTTCAGCACTTATTAGTTTATCTAATCTAACAGATGAGCGTATGCGTAATGCCAAAACTGGACAGTGGTGGATAGATACACCGGAAATGGCACTAGCAAACAACAGTGTATGCTATACAGAGAAACCTGATATGGGTATTTTTATGAAAGAGTGGCTGTCACTGTATGAGTCAAAATCTGGTGAGCGTGGTATTTTCAATCGGGAAGCCGCCATTAAACAAGTAGAGAAGTCTGGAAGAAGAGATCCGAATCACCAGTTTGGATGTAACCCGTGTTCAGAGATTATACTTCGAGACGGGCAGTTCTGCAATCTTACTGAGGTTGTAATTAGAGCTACTGATACCCAGAAGGACATATTAAGGAAAGTGAGATTAGCTACTATACTTGGTACATTCCAAGCATCACTAACAAACCTCAGAAGACTTAGAAAGAAATGGACTATCAATACAGAAGAAGAGGCACTCTTAGGTGTCTCACTCACTGGTATTATGGACAATGAACTTATGAATGGTAGTAGTAGAAGAAGAGGTTCATCAGAATTGATTAGTGGTAAGTTAAGCTTACCAGACTTTCTTATTAAATTAAAGAAAGAGACAGTTAAGATTAATAAGGAGTGGTCAGAATCATTAGGAATAAACCCATCTACATCAATCACAGCAATAAAACCTAGTGGTACTGTATCTCAACTTGTAGATTCAGCGTCAGGTATTCATACCAGACATAATGATTACTATCTACGCAGAGTAAGGGCAGATGTTAAAGACCCTATAGCACAACTGATGAGAGATGAGGGTGTGCCCTGTGAACCTGATATTATGAAACCTGATAGTGTGGAAGTATTTACATTCCCAATGAAGGCACCAGAGGGTTCAATATTGAGAAATGATAGGACAGCAATAGAGCAATTAGAACTATGGCTTACCTATCAAAGGTACTATTGTGAACACAAGCCAAGTATAACAGTGAATGTTAAAGAACACGAGTGGATGGAAGTAGGGGCTTGGGTGTACAAACATTTTAATGAAGTGAGTGGTGTAAGCTTCTTACCACACTCGGACCACAGTTATCAACAGGCTCCATATGAGGACTGCACAGAGGAAGTCTATCTTGAGGCTCTTTCTGCCATGCCTGAGTCTGTAAACTGGTCTAGAATAGAGGAATATGAACTCTCAGACACTACAATAAGTATGAAAACTATGGCATGTACTGGGAGTGTTTGTGAAATGGTAGATTTAACTGAAGAAGAAAGGGAAATAGAATGAAAACAGTAGCATTAATAATTGTATTACAATTCATAGTAACATTAATTACAGGTTGTAGTGAATTCCCAATAGCCGCCAAAATGGAGCAGATGAGAAGTGAACAACTATCTTGTGGACCAGCGAATTCAGAAATGTGTGTGGGGTGGAAAGTTGGAGAATTCTAATGATATAGAATGTAGGAGGTGTGGAGAGTCAAAGGACTCTTCTCATTTTAGCAAGGGTCAGGTAGAAAGTCCTAGTAGGGTTTGTAAGTCTTGTAGAAGTAAATTGAACAGAGACTGGAAAGAATCTAATCCCGGCTATATGGATAAGTGGAGGTATGATCTTTCTGTTGAAGATAAAGAAAGGATTAGTAAGGAACAAGGAGGTACTTGTGCCAATGAGAATTGCCAGTACGGTTTAGACGATGACCATAAGTTGTATGTTGACCATTGTCATGAAACTGGTAAGGTCAGGGGTCTATTGTGTCATCATTGTAATACCGCACTTGGACTTCTCATGGAGAGTCCTGAGAAAATATCAGGTCTCATGTACTATGCAAAGAGGCATATTACTTAATTTTTAACAATATAGGAGTTATAAATGTTAGAGAAAATCAAAAACGCAGCTGATGGTGCGATTGATGTTGGAATCAAACTAATCAGTTTGTCTATTGTGCTTCAGATTATTTTCGGTAGTAAAGTTGCATTCCTTACTGGGGATGTTATCGGTTCTATACTGAATATAGTTTGGACTCTCGGCAACGCTGGGTTGGCAGGTTTAATTGCGGCAGGTATTATCTGGAAACTACTAGATAAAGATATAACGAATGAACTATCTAAGTAGGGGATATACATGGAACAATTAACAGACCTAGCAAAAAAAGTGTTAGAAAATAAATCATTAACTATCTTTTTGGGCATAGTCGTTCTGGCTTTGTTATTTGGATGGATTGGTGGTGGAGCGTAAGCCTCCTGAAAAAAAAGAGCCCGGTGGTCTTATTAAGAAAGATAGGACTGCCGAACTCTACAGGAGATTAAATAAAAAGGAATCAAGACCACTTTGGAAAAGTGATTGGAGGAAATAGGAGATTTATGTCTAATTTATCAAAAAGTGATATAGAAAAGGCTTTTACACCAAAAGATGAGTGTTCAATATGTGGTAGCGAATACGATGAAGAAGCAGGAGGGGTTCAAGGATATTTTGGTATATGTCCTGTTACTTTTTGTGAATGGTGCTACTCCTCTTTAGTAAGCATGGTGTCACAGCATCTAGGAATAGATGACGACTACTATGAAAGGAATGGGTAGACTATGGGATATAAACTTAATAACAGTTGGAAAGGTAAGATAAGAAAAGCAGATTCTAAATGGGAAGGTGAATTAAGGGACGGTATACTATCGTCTTGTGAGTATCATCCTGAGAAGATACCATATACTATCGATCATCATTATCACCCTGATTTTAAGATAGGTGATACTCTGGTTGAGGCTAAAGGTAGATTCGTAGACTCCGCTGAAGCTCGTAAGTATCTCTTTATAAGGGATGCTCTACCATTTGGTACTGAATTGGTTTTCCTCTTTTATAACTACAAAACACCAATGCCAAGGGCAAAAGTTAGGAAAGACGGAACTAAGCGTACACATGGTGAGTGGGCATCTAAGAATGGTTTTAGATGGTTTACGGAGAGTACTATAACTAAAATTTTAAAGAGAGGTAATTATGGAAGAAATAATGGCGAAGGTAACGATACAGACAACTGATGTTAGTTCGCCAGTTGTTAATACTACTATCTATGAGGTAGAAGATATTCCTTTAGAAGAGAAAGAACTTAGAAATCTTCTAGGTTTTCTAATAGAAGCCAAGAATGGTCCTTTCCCTTCAGAGGAAAAGAAAGAGGATAAACCTCTTGAGATTGTAACTGACGACAAGTCGTAGAAAAATTAAGGTCACAAATTGGACAATTAATGTCTTTTTTGTGACCTTTTTTTTCGCTTGAGCTTACCAGCCTCTCATTCTTTTAACCTCAGCTACAGTCCTTTGGGCATCATTTTTCAACCTATTGCATTCTCTCACAGGTACCCCTGCTTTTATGTTTTCTCTATACTCGTTGTTAATCATCCAAGTATTACACATAGGAGTCCCTGCATATTTCTCTGGACCACCATGAGTCTTTAAAAGCTCCAAGTCTGTTATGCCTTGTGCAGACAGTATATTATGGTCTTTAATTATTCCTCTATTAACTGCCATTCTAACCTCCTCTTATAACATTTTCTAAATTAACAGTTTCACCTATACCGGATTCTCGTCCAACTACACCTTCTGGTGTAAACAGGTCTTTAGGACCAAGTGGTCCTCCTTGTTCAGCTGATAGATTCGTAGATTCAAGTCTATTTATATCGTATCCAGACCTACGTCTAGCGACCCGATCTAGCTCCGGATTAGGTGCTACCTCTTGCAGACGAGCCTCTAGAAGTTCTATAACTTGTTTAACTGGTATCCCTGTTGCTTTAGCGACCCCATCTATCATTTCTTTTCTAAGATTATACCCGTTATGCATATCTTGAAACACAGAACCAGCTAATTTTCTAAAAGCATCTACATCTGTAGGTCTTATAAAGAAAGCATCATGTACTACCATAACAGGTATACCTGCCTTATCTGCCTCTTTTACAAGTTGCTGTAGAAAACCGGCATCTAAACTATGAGTAGCATTTGGTGCCAAAGCTGTATACATAGATGTTTTTGCTTTTGCAGCAAACTTTCCCTCTTTTAACATCTTACCTTCAACAGCCATTAGGTCTAAATCAAATTGAGTTATCTTACCTTCCTTAAGAGGTTTATTATATAATGTTTGGGTATGCATATCCGCTGGTGCAACAGGAACCGATTCTGTTACATGGTAATCAGTTTTTGCGTATACTTTTCTAGGTGCTTTACCCTTACCCTTAGATTCCATTCTTACTATTTTAGGAAAATCAGGAAGATAGCTTGCCCTTATATGACCCATCATTGTTTGAGTCTGAGCGGCATAGAGTGTAAAGTCGGAAACACCACCATAGGGTGAATTGACTAGAAGTGGGTCTCTGTTTCGATTAGTCATAGTATGTGCATTTTTATAAACATACCCTAAAGCTTCATTCCAATGTTTAAATTCAAATTGAGTTTTCAACCCACTCACTAAAGCTTTTTCCATTGCATCCCAATGCACATCCATGAACTCTTTAGGTTCAATACCATATTTTTGTTTTATCTCAAGTTTCTTTCTAGGTGTCAATTGTTCAAAAAGATTATTTCTCAATCTCATAAACGATGCACCGTATGGTATCTTCATTACTATTGGTTTTACAATACCCCTATCTCCACTCATGTATTCTTTACTAATTGTGTCATAAAGTTTAGCTAACGCAGGGTCTTTTTCCGATAACGTCTCTAGGTATTTACGCCAGAATTTATTATAATCAACACCAACATCCCTGTATAAATCTGGAGCTACACCTTCTGGAGCGACACCTTCTTCTAACAATCTTATCTCGTCATCATTAAGTATTCTTTTTACACCATTCTTTTCAGTGTATACACTTGTCTGCCAAAGAATGCCAGTATCCCCCATTTGAGCTCCTATGTGCTGAGAGCCGGACTGTGGAGCATCAAACTCTATAGCCATTTTGGACATATAGGCTTGTCGTGGGGCTTGTTCACTTGAAAATCCTGAAACATAACCCTGTGCTGTAGTTAACCCTTCTTTATTAGTCCCTTTGTTAACAACACCAATTTGGGTTTTTGGAGTAATTCCTACATTAGTAGCAGTCTCAGTTTTGTTAAACATTTCACCCTGTTTTGCACCGGGTGGTGTGTCATAAGCCCTTTTTATTCTTGCTATTTCCATTAGAGAGCGTACAAATGGTCCTGCATCTCCTCTACCTTTTAACCATTTTGGATTATAATTTTCAAGTACAGTTGAGTCTTGGTTTTCTGAAATATCTAAAAGTTCCCTACCTTTCTTTAAATAGTAAGCTTCATTCTTTTTATAGTAAGCGTATCTCTCTAAACCAGTAGATGTACTCTTACCTATATTAGCACCTTTTATTGGCATTTCTTCAAAAAGTATAAGGTCATCAACAATTCTTTTAAAAGCAGGGTCTCCATAAAGAACTGGAACAGCCAGATCATCTGCGAAGTTAAGCATATGTCTGATAAACCCACCTGTTTGAACATTAGCCCCACTGGGGTCTATTGCATAAACTCTACCCCTATAGTCGAACTTGTGTGGTATATAGACCTCTGCGTAATCATCTGCTTTAAATCTTTTATCTATTTCGTTTATTAATCTTTTTCTAATACTTCTTTGGGAATCTTGTATATCCCTTAGGGTTCCCTTTCTTCCACCGATATTTGATAGGTAATCGATGTAATAGTCAATACCAGTCCCCTTATCGTCCTTTCTTAATATATCTAGAGCTTCTCTATAATCATCGGAAATTTCCTTTCTTACTTTATTCTTCTTTCCACGGAAAGCATTATTCTTTTCAATCTGAGTAAGAGGTTTTTTACCATCTTGTTTTCTAGCAAGTTGTTCTCTTGCTATATGCGTTTCTCTGAGATCATCAAGGTCTTTATAGTACCTTACCATGATATCTTCTTCGTCAGCTGTGTAACCTTCCTTTCTTAGGAATGCCCTAAGGTCATCATTAGTCATACCAGTATCTTTGAAATAACCCCTGCGTGATAATTCTTTAAAAAGTGGATATACACCTTTATCTACACCTACTTTGGTCTCTCCTAGGATATTTAGAACTGTAGGATCAAATTTTGACAGAGAGTAATTACTCTTATCCCTTCCTGCTAAGAAGTCTTCTGGTCTTTGACCGACTGGTTGGTCTACAACATTCCCACTTCTATCTAATTTCCATTTACCATGAAAAACTGGTCCCGGTAATGCAGGGTCTGATGGTCCATCTAGAATCTGAATCCATACTTTACCATTGCTTCCTGTCCTATTCTGTTTTATAGCAGGAGCTCTGTACCATTCATCATAAAAGTCAGAAGTAGTAAGCAATACATTTTCAAAATCTTGACCCTTCTTTTTAGAAATTGCTGTTTTCTCTAGAAGTAAACTAGGTCTATTTAATATTCTTGTGTCAGTGTAGACATTAGATAATCCTTCTTTAGCAGGTTTGTACATAACTTGACCTGTAATATCAGTAAGAGGATTTCTATTTTGTCCAAAATTACCTCTAGCAAACTCTATAAGACCTGAAGCTAATGCTCTCTTTTCCGCTCTGGTTATTGTTCTATCTTTCCAATTCTTCTCACCAGACAGTCTAATCTTTTCCATTATGCGTCTTTCAGCGGCATTACCTATTTCCTCTTGAAGCTGATTCATTGGCTTGGGTTCTAAATATCGTTGATTCTCTATACCCTTAACTCCGATACCTGCTCGACCCCCTTTATTATTTTTTAAAACATTAAGGACATCTACTGCCAATCCAGCAAGTAATTCATCATCTAAAACACTTGCTTTTCCATTTTGAATTTTTGTTGAATTGACCAATACACCAGCATAACCATGTCTTTCTTTTAGATTAAACAAGGATGTATGTGTTTTTGGTTCCTTAAGTCTCATAGGTTCAGGTGGGGTCTTACTCTTCATAGCTTTTTCATAGTTCTTAACTGCTAGTTTTAAACTATTAATGAAACTTCCAAACCTATCTAAAATAACCTCTGTAGCATTATCAGCTAACGCAACACTTGGGTAGTTTAACTCTTTCCCTACTAGTACATTAACTTTCTGGTCACCTAGACCAGACTTTGATAATTGATTAAGTCTATTATAACCATCTTTTACAAAACCATCTGACCCAATAATTATAGGTTCATTAACTGTTGATGCTGCTGTTTTTACACCTTGCATCTGTTCAACAGGTTTAACGGGGTTTGCTTTTATATGTTTTCTTAGCTCTTCATCATATCTTAATATATCATCAACTCTTTCCTGAGTTTGTACAAAATCATTTTCTCTTATATGATTGATTTGCTCAGAAGTCCAAGGCTTACCGCCATTTGTATTATTTGGGTCTGCTTGTGATTTTATAAGCATTTGGTCCGCAAGGTCTTCACCTTTTACAACTGGTCTTTCAGGAGCCTCTGGTTCTATCTTTTGTTTTCTCACTCCCTCTAGAACATTTATCTTATCGTCCAACTTCTTCGGATCTCTTATAGCCCTTCCAATTTGATTCCTTGTAACATTATCGCTATTGGCAACGGCAGAAGCCATTCTCCTAGCTAGGAATCTTATAATGTTAGATGTAATAGTGCTCATAAGTCTACCTTATTGATTAAAAAACGATGGTTCATCCACAAATTTACTAAAAGAATCCTGTTCATATCCCGGTAAATTTTCAACCCCTAGTTTTCTAGATAAACTGTCGAGAGATTCTCCAGTTTGTTTAGCTTTCTGCCCCCATGATGTTCCCATTAGGAATTTCATAACATCACCTCCAGTGTCTCCTGCAAACTTAATACCACCTCTCATTTTACTTCTAAGATTTTCATCATTTGCTAAAAGGGCACCCCACATTGAACCTCCGAGTATGATATTCATAACTTCATTTGTTGTATCAGGATTTAACTTAGGGAACATTTTTCGAACTAATTTAAATGTTGCTGCTGCTTGAGTTAGATTTTTTACTGGGTCTTTTGAGAAAGTCTTCATAGCCATATTTTGAAATGCTCTAGAATTCAATAACTTTTCAACTATAATATATCCAGATCCACCTATCAAGGCTGAACCCACTGGACCTCCCACTCCAAAACCATATGTACCTGCGACAGCTGCAGTCATAAGTCTCATTGCAAACATTCCAACCGTTCCACCTCTTTCTGAATTTTTCATTATTTTAGCTAAGTGGTCAATCTCATTACTATTACGAGGATATATTTGCTTTAAAACATGAATACCGTCTCTGTTTGAAAGGTATCTTTTAAAAGTAGTAGCATTTTGACCAGCAAATAGATTTTCAGAGGTTAGCTCCCTAAGGGCATCCATATGTATCCTCTTAGTTTCTGAAGGGCTATTAGAAAATTTAGCTATTTTATTTATATTAGTGATATGCTCGTTTATAAGTGATGAGTTTCTACTATTAATAGCTCTCGCAACCTCTGCTCTTGCAGTTGAACTCTTGTCTAGTATATTCAACATTTTCTTATCATTGACAGCTTCTATCCACTCTCCAAATCTTTGGTCTACCCTTTTAGCCTCTTTACCTTTTCCAACCTTTTCAGCCTGTTTTGTAAATAAGTTTCTGATTTTTGTATTGTAACCTTTCAGAATATCTTTATCAGCAGTCTTTTTGGATATTGCCTTGCCGTACTGTTCTCCAATTATTCTTCTAAAATCTCTAAGAGCCTTACTTGCGTCTATTTCATTAGCATTTAGTTTTTGTATAACATAGCTTAAATCCCCAATAGGTTCTTGAACTCCAAGCTCTGACCCCTTACCGTTAATGTTTCTTTCTATAGCTTTTAGTTGACTAGTTAAAAATGTCTGTCCCGGTTCCTCTAAAAGTCCAAGTTCGGTATATTCATTTTTTAATTTATTAAAACCTTGTTCTTTAGCTTCATTTAAATTAAGAACCATATCATCTGCAGTAACATCAGGACCTTGTCCCGTTTTAGAACCGAATGACTTTTCAGCTTGTTCTGCAACACCTGAACGAGCAGCTTTCTTACCACCAAGGGCTCTAGCAATGGGGTCTCTTATTATACCTGCAGGGTCTCTTATTCTAGCTACTGTCTTAGGTAAACCTTTTGTAACTATAGCACCGGGGGCTTTAAGTACCTTACCAGCAAATCTAGCAGCACCCGGAATTGCATAACCTAATCCAGCACCAAGCCCTGTAGCCACTGCAGTCTGTGTTGCACTATATTCCCTTTCAGGGTCAAGTTGGTTTTGGAGACCAGTTTGTATTGCTGCATCCCATCCTCCTGTATAAGCCGACCCAATTACAGCTGACCTTCTTGCAGTTTTTCTTGCAGTTTTCTTTACAATAAAGTTCGCCTCTTCTCTAGATAGTCCTTTTTGCATTAATTTCTTATGCAAAGTTAATTTAGCCCTTTTGCCAATTTCTCTTTGACCTTCAATTATCCCTAAAGTACTAAGTAATTTCTTTGTTTCTAAAGAAGCTTCTTTATTTTTAATTTTTCTTGCTAACTCTAATGTATTTTGAAAGCCTTTGACTTTAGCCTTTTCTCCTCCTTTAGTAAGAGCCAGCATGATAGCTTTTCTTGAAGCTGCCTTTTGAGCAGGTTTCATTAAGAACGAGCCACCTAACCAAGTAGTAGGGTCATAGAGAATATGCCAAGCGTCTTTTGCTTGCTCAAATCCACTTCTTGACCCCTTACCAGTTATCTTGGTCCTTTCATATACCTCAAATAGATTCTTTATAGTATCTTTTTCGGCATCATCACTATTCATAATTTCTAAAGCAGTGTTACCCATTTGAAGAATATTCAACATAGTGGCATTCCAATATTCAAAGTTCTTCTCTTTAAGAAAATCTATATCCTTTTGATTCCCTATGAATTTACCATTTTTGTTATACATCTTATCAACACGCATATTTGACTTACTTCTTTTAGGTCTATTACCTTCTTCTGAATAATAGGATATAAGAGAATTTGTATAATCTTTATTCAAATGTAACTTATTGAAAATCAAGGCATCACCACCTAAACCAGTATCACCAAAGCCTGTCTCTTCTTCTATCTTTTTATTAAAGTACTCAACACCGCCCATATCATTAGCTTCTTCTGCTCTCTGCTTACCTTCAAAAAGGTCTAGTTCTCGCAATTTACTTTCAAAATATTTAATTGCATCTGCATCTTGAGCATCATTGGCTTTTTGAAGTCCAGCTAAATAATCATTTCTTGTATATTCTGCCATTATTGCTCCCTTATGTATAATGTTTCATAATCTTTATTATTTATATTAGTATCACCCTGCGGTGCATTTTTAAGAGGCTTATAACTTGCATCATCATCAATTGCATTATAAACAGAATTCATCATCTCTGCATCTGCATCATTTGGTCTGTACAATCCCTCAAGAATACCTATTTGATATTGACCAGAACTTACAAAACCAGCTGCAGCATAAAGATCAGACTTTAAACCACCAATTTTTGCAAGTGTTACACCTTCTGATATATCTTGATAACCCGGACTTAGCTCCATAGTTTGGAACAACTCCTGTTGATTATATGCCGCACCAGTATCTTTTCTTAATCTAGCCATTGTTAATTCTAATATACCTATATAGTACATTTGTTGAAGAGGATTACCAACTTTTCTTCTTATTAAAGCCTTCCACTGGCTTGGCTCCATTTGTCCAAATGCCATATTAGTTGACCACCAAGATGAGAATTCTCCAACTCTTTCCCTAGCCCTTGGGTCGTCAAAAATAGCTTCAACCTTCTGTAATCCTCTAACACCAGTTGCAAGATGTAAACTAAGTTTTCTCTCACTCTCTGTCATAGGTGGAAAAGTTACAAGTCCATTAGGACTAACATTTATAGCACCGGGTATCCTATCTTCATAAGGGACTCCATGTATATTTGTGTTATAGTCAATGATATTATTACGTTTCTCGTTATACTCTTCTTCAGACATATCACCTTTACCGTCATTATATTCTGCATCAAGAGCATCCTCTGCCCTCTCAACTCTCTTATCTAAACGGAAAGTCTCAGGTTCAGCATCACTCTTATTGGTTTTCCAATTACTTATCAGAGGTCCTAATTCACCTGTTGGGTCTGTCCATTCTTTCCAAGGAATCCACTGGTCATTTTCATCTTTGACTTCACGACCATTAATACCATCCCTAGCAACAAGAGTGGTTCTCCTACCATCCCCATCTTGTACTCTTAAGTCGTAGTAGCTTGGATCTGGTGTAGAACCATCTACACCACCAGCTTCCCATCTTTTAATTTGAGCATCAATACCTTTAACTAGTTCATCATTTCCAGCTGCTATAGCTTCTGCTTTCTTCTTCTGTAAGAAATCTAGACCCTCATAGTACTTCTCAGGGTCAGTTTTATCCATACCGGATTCAGATCTCATCTTACTAAGTATTCTTTCAGCTTCCTCTGTGTTTCCAGCAGCCATTGCCTTATCATACATATCTTCATATACAGCCATATTATCTGCATACTTCCTAGCCTCTGCACCTTTTGCAGCCTCTAATGCCATATCTTGTTCAATACCTTGCCAAGCGAAAGCCGCTGCTTTACCAGAAGAAAGACCAAATAGTCTTCCACCGACATATTTAACAAAGGCTCTAAGAAGGGATTTATTATCGACTCCAAAGATATCCTTTAACCAATCAAAGGCATTTGATACTGTAGACTCAGCCTCTTCTTGGTCAATCTTACCAGTATTCAAATCTGTAACTACATCATCAACTACAGTTTTAGCTTCATTACTTTCAGCACTAGTAGTTACAAGTTCCTCAGCAGCACTATTAGTATCTACTTCCTCCTCTGCTATTTGAACTTCAGCAACCTCTGGAATCTCTGAAAGAACATTACCACCTGTATCCTCAAAAGGATTTACAATATTTACAGGAACTTCCTCAGCAACATCTTCAGCAACACCTTCAGCAACACCTTCAATCTCTGGAACTTCTACAATTTCTGTAGAATCTCCAATTTCTTCAGCTTCTAACTGGTCATCCATTTGAGTGAAGGTGTTACCACCTGTATCCTCAAAAGGATTTAAACCACTCATGCTCTGGTTGATACCATATAATTCAGGAGCATTATCCTCTAAATTTAATTCTGTTTCCGCTACGTCAACCAAACCTAAATCCTCAGCATTTGGAATATCTGACATCTCTGGGACATCCGATAATTCTGTAATTTCTGAAGGATCTGGAAATGCAGCCTTTTCATATTCTAATTGATTCGCATCTATAATTGCTTGATTTTCCCTATCTTGTAAATCACCTATTATTAGGGAATCCTCCATCATTTCTAATTTTTTATAATTTGCCTCATTTACTTCTTCTATCTCATCTTCAGTAAGATCTCCAATTTCCTCTTCATGACCTTCCCCCATACCCCATGTCCAATCAAGGGGGTTCCACCAGTCAAATTCATCAGACAAACTCTTAGTATTTGCTTCTTTAATTCTGTTTAAAGTATCCTCTGAACTATAGTTAACATCTGGAAAGTATTGAGAAGTTAAACCTTGGTTAGGGTATAATGTTTTTAATTCTAAAAATCTTTGATAGTTGTCTTCATGACCTTGTTTTCTTAGTGCTTCTTCTTCGGCAAGTCTTGCCTCTTCTTCCCCTTTTTCACGTTTATGAGTTGCTAAATCTAATTTAGTCTGACCATAAGGGTCAAGAGTTTGTTCTGCTCCACCAAGCCAAGGCATCCATTTATTCCGTATGTAATCCTTTTGCTGACTATTTGTCTCATCTAATATATCACCCGGATTATCTAATAAGACTGATTGGTCTATGTTTCTACCGGGGTTTCTATTAGACATAAAACCACCAGATTGATTTAAAGCTGAATTCGTTTCAATAAAAGAACTTATAGCACTTGTATCTCTATGTTGGTTCATAGCTGTAACCCTAGGATGTACATTAACCCCAACAGATCCTAGATTAGAAAAATCCATATCTTCTAATCTTACTTTAGGTTCACCAGACTCTTTATTTCTATTATTTTGTAAGTTTACTTTTAAACCATTATTAGTAGAATAAGAAAGATTATCTAAATTGTTATTATCATCAGAGATAAATTGACCAATAGACCCTAGATTAGTTGGAAGAGAAGACATAATGCCTTTTCGTTTATTAGCACCTAATATAGCAGCCTGTCTAGCTAACTCTTCTTTTTCTCTTAATCTCTGCATCGCTAATGCTCTTGGGGTTGTCATATTAACTCCTTATTTCTTAAAGATAGATTTCAGTGCCATAGCACCTATTACGAATGGTAACACTGGTGCTATAGCAGCCCCCATACCAGCTAGGGCTCCTCCACTTGCAGCAGCTCCTGTTGCAGCACCTCCTACTGTATTACCAGCTGCAGTTTGTAAATACCCCATTGGACCTGCCGCTTTAGCACCTGCTGTGAATGGAGCTGTCCCACCTTTACCACCTATATAATTTGTGAGCATATCTCCGCCTTTATCTGCAGCCACGTTCCCACCTTTTTCTAAAGCAACATCACCAATCTTGTCCATAGTACTTTCTTCTGTAATAGGTGCGATTGCTTGTGGATTTTCTATTTGTGGAATTTTAGCCTCGTCAACCGTTGAACCACTTAGAAAAGTTGGTGCAAACGGGTTATAAGGCTCACCCCTGTATTGGTCCATTGGCATTATTTACCTCCAGTCTGAGTAGTCGTAGTCTGTTTGTCCATACCAGTTCCAAAGATACTAGCAAGTTGAGATAGTCCTTTATAAGCTGCATCAGCTTGATTCTGAGCTTGCTGTTGTTGACCTGCTCCAACCTGAGCCATTGTCTGAGCTCCAGTACCTTGTGCACCAAGAGCATTTTGTATATTAGAGAAATTCTGATTTTGTGCTTGTAGGTCTATCTGACCGAATTTCCCTGCTAGGTCATTAGCTATCGATTGCTGATTCAAATATTGTCTAGAACCCCCCAATCCTCCAGCTCTTCCAGCACCTGCGGCATTAAGACCAAGAGCCTGTAAAGCACTTTGTTTAGCTCCAGTACGCATACCTGATAGATTAACTCCTTGAGCGGCTGTATTAGCAAGAGACTGTTCTAGAGTCGTTTGTGTCCCAGCAGCACCAATACCAGCCTGTTGTGCCGCTAATTGAGTAGGTGTGAATCCTGCTACGGCTCCAAGTTGTCCTGAATCATACAAACCCTGACCAGTATTTAACATCTTGGTTATCTGAGGTTTAAACTCAGGTGCATAACCAGAAACACTTGTTGATGTTTGAGTATCACCACCTTTGCAATAAGAGATATCAGAAGAATCAATGTACCTAATTCTACCTGTTTCTATCACATTACTGGTGCTCATATCGATAGTGACACCATCATAAATTTTAACTTTATACATCTAAATTCTCCTTTAAGCTTTTACGCATTGTGGTATATTTCTCCTTCCATCCTACGGTATTTAGTTGTTTTATAAAACCTCTACGACCCGTATATTCTAGTACATCTATATTGTCATACTTTTTAACCATTGTTTCAAACTTAGTTATTAACTGTGGCATTTCATCATATATATCTTGTCCACCTAGGGTGATAATATGAAGAGCAACAAAATTGTTATATTGCAATACCCTTGTTGAACTAATGGCAATTGGAGAGCTGTCTTTTAGTATCTCCCATAGTTGGAACAAATGGGGTTCACTGATAGCTTTAGCTGCTATTTGGGCAGCTGTCCATTCGCCACTAGAATGTTCTAGAGCTCTTTCTAATTCCTTTTTTAAATCACTATAACGGATGAGGATGTCCTCCCCCATGACCTGCTTTATCTCATACATTAACTATTCCCTCGCTATTACTGGATTAAAACCCCTTTCATCTAAAGCAGCTTCAATTTCTGCTGTTGTTGGATCATGGTCGAAAGTAAATAAGTCCTCTGTAACTGCTTTCAAATGAGTATGGTCTACTTCATCTTCATGCATTTGAGCATGAAGCACCTCTTCAAAGTCAGGCTCACAGGAGGTCATTTTAATAGTAACCAAATATGTCCCATCAATTACTTCTGTATTTATAATTTCCCATCCTGCTGTTACACTAATTTCATTAATCATAATAAGAAGCCTTAGATATTATAAAGGAATTTCCAGATGTATTTCTATAACTATTTGTATAAGGAAGGTAATCACCATCCTCTACATTAGCATTAGTCCAAGTAGCAGAACTTATTGCAAGTAGAAGAGCTCCAAAAATAGCTCCACCAAGAAGAAATCCTATTAAAGCACTAAAAATAGTACTTTCTTCAGCCTCGTGTTCGTAAAAGTGACCTCTAGCAAATACACCATAATTAGCTTCAAAAGAACTAGTACTTGCTATTCTAAAACAGCTTCTATAAAAACACCACCATATATCGCTTCTATGCCAACTAAATCTTTTCCAACTATACCAGCCACTATCTGCTTGTTCATATTCATACTTCTGACAAGCATGAGCTAATGAAGGACAATAGAAAATTAAATCACTAGCACTAGATTGTGCAGTAAAAGAAGTTGAAACGGCAGAAGCATTAACACTTAGAGAAACATCCCAGCTACTACCTGATGAACCTGTATGTGCTAGTCCGGGAGAAGTTATTTCTCCACCCCCTACAGCTCTTAAGGGTTTAAACCTAGAATCAAAAGTTGCAACACCACTACTGTTAAAAGTTTTTAAACCATGTGTAGAGGATGTTGAATTGCTTATTTGATTCAGAGGGGCAAAACAATATAATACGGGACTAGCAGAAGTTACTGTACTTTGGAATACTCTTATTTCCCAGTTGCTTCCTGATTGTTTTGTTAAAACTATTCCAGTATAAGGTGCACTTGCTCCAGTACTAGTTGGTTTAACAAAACATATAGGAGGATTAGCACCATTAACTGGAACAGAATATATGTATATCTCTCCCTTAGATGGCATATTCTCCATACCTTTATTTTGATCTGGTGAGTTACCGCCAATACCATATGTGTTAGCGTCACTCCCCCCAGTTAAATCAGGAACTTGTGTAACACTAGAATGATTATATTTTCCCAAGAAATGATAATGAGTAAAATCACTATCAATAAGAACATCACCATCATTGTTTTTAACTAATAATCCATGTGCCATAATTACTTCCCAAATACTGTAAATATTGTTTTAATAGTGTTACTTGCATCTGGAGCTGTAGTTGTTAGTGTTGAACCTGATAAACTAAATGTATGAACATAAGCTTCGTCATCACCAGTTATTTGATCTACCATTGTTCTAGTAACTATCCTTGTAGGCATTATAGGAACTCCGGTATGAGTAGTACTTGTATTCGCATTAGAAGTATAAACCCCCAATATAGTCCAAGTTGAATCTGTCGTAGAGAAAGTTGTATTCCCAGAGGAATCAAAAATCTCCAAACCATGACTCATGACAAATCCCCTAATTGCACTCTAAGGGTACTCCCATCATAAATTTTAATTGTATCATCTTCTAAAACCAATCTACTTGTACTTGAACTTGTAGAAGTTTCAATAATGACAGTACCATCTTGCTTAACTCTAAAAGGAGCTGAAGCAGGAGTAGCATGCCCAGCATATATTCTATAAGTATTATCCGCCCCGTCAAGAACCCCTACATTGTTCCCTGTACCTGCTGTAATTGTAGTAGCAGAACTAATCTTAGCCCCTGTTACTGCATCGTCTGCTATCACTGTAGTATCTATATGTTCACCGTAAGGTATAATAACCCAATTAGATGTTATATTGTTTATAGTATATCTAACAGCTAACCATACAGCACTAGAAGGAACAGCAGTACCTGCATTAATAACTGTCCAAGTTATTCCTGACCCCGGTTTAGTAGGTGTACCTAATGAAGATTCTAAACCTGCAGAAGTAGTATACTGCCTTTCAGAAGAAGTAAAACCTACATCTCCTGACGTAGACTCCCAAGTATAGTCTGTTGGATCGCCTGAGGCGTAAACAGACGTAGATAAAAAGTAACCTCGATAGGCTAATAGTGTACCAGCAGCATCATAGGGGCTATATTGGAAAGTAGTAGCATCACTTTGGTTAGTAATCGTACCATTAGAAAGATTAGCTAGAGCAGAAGCATAAGCAATATAAATATAAGTTTGAGTATATTGATACTGGTCTCCAACTCTTTCCACCATAGCAGTAGTAGTGTTGGCTTCTTTCTCTAATTGTCTCAATCTCCTTTGAAGTTCTGTTTGAGAAATCTGTGACATTATCTGACCCCCATCATCTTGATATCAAATTGAAGTTTTGATAGTTCAGGATTAGTTGCTCCATTCATAGTTACTTTAAGATTCATATATCTACCTGAAGTCCTTGTATCTATTTTATAGTTACTAGCAGGATTAAAAGTAGAATTAGTATAACTTTTAGAATCACTTAAATTCTGTGTACCCGTTAGAGCTATAAGACAAGTTCCTTTTGCATTAACATGTATTCTATTTATACACTTAACTTTACTGTTATCAGTAAGATTATCATCTGTTCTTTCAAAGAATCCACCTGACTCTAAAACAGTATCAGAAAGTACTTGAATATTCGTATCATCAGGTTTGGTTGCATATATCTTTAATTCACCATTAAGTTCTGTTTCAAATATATCTGATAAATCTGGAAGACTTCTTTTGTGTAATCTACCTTTATCATAATCGTAAACAAAGGCAATATCACATCCACCAGCATTATTACTATTACCAGCAGTACTTATACAAAACCAGACTTCTTTATCTCTAGTTTGTTGAAAACAGAAAGACCTATCTCTTCTTGCTGAATTAACCAAAGCATACATTGTATCTTTAAATAGATCTTTTGCAATGTCTTGCTTCTGTGATTGACCATCATGTATATAAACTCCATAATTACCAACAACTAAATGTTGAGAATTTCCTATATTAGCAAAACATCTAGTAGAGTATATACCATCATCTTCGAATATACTCTCAAAGGATAATACATAGGTGTCACCAGTTTCTCTAACTCTTACTACACTGTCAGATTTATAAGCAATAAAGAATTCCCCCAGTTGACCTCCGTCTAATATCTTACCCGGAGTATCTAACAGGAATGCATCACCTGCTGAATTAGTTGTAGAAGCTGTCCAAGAAGCAGCAGTTAAAGAAGATATTGTTGTAATATGAGAGGACCACAAAAAGTCAATAGGTTGATAAACATCATCCCCAGTCCCAGCACCTTTTTCTTCAAAGACATTCATACCAACTAATCTGTTATTAAATGGTCTAAGAATTCTTACTATAATAGGCTCACCTGTACTGTCATTAAGCCACCCCGGAAGTTCTGCTAAACTACCTGCACCTACTTTAGCATCAGTGAACTGTGGTGGAGCATCTGTACCCGGATTAACAATAAGCAATTCATTAAATACAAATATTTGTGGAGGGTAACTATCATTGAAAGTAAATTTTTGATCTGCTGTAGAGTTTGTTATATCATTCCAACGAGAATTACCTGAACCTCCTGTATCATAAAGAACTACATGTCCAAAATTATCAGTACCTTTTACAATAAAAGCTATAATTAAATCACTGGCTCCTGCAGGAGTAAATTGGCATATTGCCATAGCCTCTCCACCAGAAATAACTGAATCTGTAGGATGTAAAGCTATATCATCTGCAAAAGCATTAACACCTTGTACCGAACCATTTCTGCATCTAACATTCAGAGAATCACTCCAACCACCTTGTGGTATTTGATTTGCCGGTACATCAACCATTAAACCGATTGATGAGAAATCAATCTCTGGACTTGTTTGGTAAGGCATATTACTTCCCCTTTGCTAATTGAGCTCCAAAATAAAATTCTATAATCATTGTCGCCCACCCAAAAATTTCATCCATTTTGAGCAAACCATCTACAGTAGCATACTCTACTACATCTGGTGTAAATTGAAAACCTAAGAAACTAAAACCTTCAATTATAGTAGGGACTACTGTCGGCACATTAAATACGACAGGTGCTACCTGTGTAAATATAACTAAACCTAATATTACTAGAATTATAATTCGTCTGTTCATTGCAGCCATAGGACTTTCTTTGTCTGCTCTATCCCTAGCCATGTTAATAGACTCATTCCTTACTTGAAGTGACTGTATCATCAACTTCTGACTTTCGGCTGCTGCTTGACTCTTTAAGGCAAACAACTTGCCAATAAATCCAAGCATTATAGGTGCTACATTTGTTAAAAATGTCATCATAATTTATTCCTCCTTATAAGGCTACTTTTAATGCGTCTATGATTCCAATTTGTGTTATAACATAATAACCTAAAGCACCATATACGCTCCATTTAATCTGCAAGAGAGAAGTATTAATTTTTACTATACATCTGTTAGTTTCATCAATACGACTAAACAATTTAGTTATTTGAGAGTCATGTCTGTCTACTGTTGTCTCCAATCTTGCTACTCTATCTTCCATAATATCCCTTATTTGTTTAATCCAACTGCACTACCTGTAAGTATTGCACCGAATGCTAAATGAAATAGCCCACCACCCATGAGGGTAAAGGGATTGTGTTGTCCTGTTAGTTTCTTCATAAGCTCCATTTGAACGAGTGTATCTTCTGTTGCGTTAATTATATCCATGAATTGACTTATATCTGGTCTATTAAGTCCATACCAAACAGGTACGAATAAAAAGTCATAAAAACAAATTAATAAATAAATTATAAGGGCAGTCCATCTCCAGCGTTGTGTGCTCTTTTCTACCTCTGTCATACACAAGGAGGTGTGCACATTAAAGCGTCAACCCCTACTACCATAGCTGCTATGAAAGCAACCACACCAAGTATAATTAATAATATTATTGGTTTACTCATAATATCTCCTAATTGTTTGCTAGAGGATTATCAAGAGCCCTCTGTAATTTCTTGTTAAGACGAGTTTCTAATTCAGCAAGCTTTCTATCAACCTCTGTTCTGATTGTATCAGCTTTCTGGTCATAATCATTTTGTAATGCATCTCGTTTATTTTCAAAACGTCCTTCTGCAATATCTATTAAGGCACGGACATCACCTTCAGTTTCTTTAATATCATCTTCAACTTGGTCTACAATCTTCTCAATACGATTGATATCATCTCGTAATCCATTCTTAACATCACGAGCATAGCTAGCAGTTTCTTCTGCTGACTGTTTTATAATATCTATTTCATTTGTATAGAGTTCTACCTCTTTAGAAATAAGACTCATCTGTTCAGTTAATACCGCTAGACTCTTATCAAAACCTGATAGGTCAGGAGATACAAAGCCATCAATCTTTTCTTCCATAGCAAGGTATCTTTGATATACTTCAAAGCCACCCCATAAACCACCTATAATAGTTCCTATTAGGGGAACAATTAGAAGTAGTTTACTTCCACCTACTTTAATACCACCGTATTCTATTTCTGCCATTGCATGTCCACCATTTTCTCGTGTAATATTTGACTTGCCAAGCCATTTAGTAAGCCTCGTTGGTTCTCAGGAAGACGAACATTCTGATATATCCCCTCATCTTTATAAAAGTTGCCATCAATGAGTTCGGATCCATATGTATTGAATCCAGAACTAAATCCTAAGAGAGCAATTATATAATTTTGTAAATCCTTTTGTGCTTGCAGCGTAGAAGCTTCGCCAACTTCTTTGGCTAGTGATTTGAGTTTATTGATTATAATCTCTTTCATTTTCTTTTCTTTAGCCTTTTGTTTCTGTTCAGCTGTTGGTTCTTCTGTTTTAGCTTCAGCAACCTTTTCTTCTTCAGGCTCTTCTTCCTCAGCCTCAGCTACCACTTCTTCTTCAGATTCTTCTTCCTCTTCCTCAGCGAGCATAATCTCATCTGAATCTTCTTCTTCTGGCTCAGGTTCTGGCTCAGGCTCTACTTCTTCTTCGGTTTCTTCTTGTACATCTGTCTCTTCCTCTATTTCTGGTTCATCAAATTCTTCTTCGATAGGCTCTTCAAATTCTTCCATAGGAGATTCTTCGAATTCCTCAAATTCTTCCATAGGAGGCTCTTCAAATTCCTCAAACTCCTCCATCATATCTTCCATAGGTTCCATGGTAGGTTCTTCGAATTCTTCAAAATCTTCCATTGATGGCATTTCGAAGTCTTCCATTGATGGCATTTCAAGGTCTTCAAACTCTTCCATGAATTCCATCTCAAGTTCCTGAAATACTTCTTCAAATGTCATTTCAAAATCCATTTCAGGTTCAAAACTATAATCATCAATTATCTCATAGTCATCAAAGACAGGTATGTCATCAAAACTAGTATCAAATTCAAAGTCATCCCAAGGAATCATTGTTTCTACTTCATAAGTAAGAAACTCTTCCCACTCTTCCTCAAATTCTTCTTCAAGCTCTTGTTCAATTTCTTCTTCAGCTATTGCTGCTGCATAACCGGGACAATATACCGAATATAATGGGTTGGTTTCACATTGATTGTCTAGGTAAGCTGTCTCATAATTAGGACAGGTTGTTGACCATAGGCTATCTAAAGAGCACTGTTGGTTGCTATAAGCTTCCCAATAACCAGTACAACCAGTATCATACAAGCTATTAGCATTGCATTGTTCTGCATAATAAGCCTCCGCATAAGCTGCTGGATAGTAATCACAGACTAAAGAACTAAGGGGAACTACATCACAGATGCTAGCCCCTTCACCTATATCTACTGGTGCTGACTCTGAAGTATCCCAATATATAGCACCACTAGTTGGATGGTTATAAAACCATTGTATATACTCACCTTCAGATAAATCACCGACCACAGCGACTGTTACACTATGATTAGCTATGTCAAGTTCTTGGTAAGTCATATGTATATTACCAAGAGGATATATCGTTAGATCAAAAGTATTTTCACGAGTTGTCTGATAATATTCATCAACTGCCTCCCACATATACTTTTGGTATGTGGAGTCTCCTTGTGTATAGAAATGACCGGGACCAGTGTCAATTAAATCTGTATGCCAAGGCATTATCGTGAAGTCAAAACGAACTCCACCATAACCTTGACTAGACATACTAGAATAAGTAGCATTTTCAAAATCAATTCCACTGCAGCACAAACCGTCATTAACGATTCCTGTACCGGGAATATCATTCGGGCTAATAAAACCCACAACACCGTTGCTAAACATAAAACTAGTTGTATAACTATTCCCCCAAAAAGGGAATGTGAAATCTAGCGGAACCTCTACCCAGCCATCGTCTGCTATGGTATGCTCTATTATCTCAGGATCTGCCTTAGAGGGCGAGCATAGCAAGAAGAACAACACCAACAATGCCACCCATGAGTTTTTCAAGGAACTCACCCCGATCCATCGACTTAACATTTTCTTTCTTTGGTATTTGTTTTGGATTCTTTTTCCATAATTCCTCTGCTTCCGTTCCTATTTTTCCTGCTATCGGACACGGTGTTCCGGCTTTATTCATCGCATCCCAAGTGCGAAAATCTTGACACATCACAGAAACCGCTGCGACCTTCATACCCATATCGTATAGAATTTTAGCTATCTTAAGTCTCTCACAATTAGCATCTCTATACGCTTGACCAGTACTGATACCGAGTATCTGTGTCTGCACTGCTCCTGATACTCCAACTGTACACAAGTCACTATTGCTACTATTAATACTAGGTGAAATCGCACTAGGCGGATTTGTTTTAATACGAGTTGTCGTATTTGTAGTATTAGTTACTGTTGAATCACTTGTGGCTTGAGTAACTATTGGGTCTGCGTGGACTCCAATGGGTAGGAAAAGTATACATGTAACGATTACTATTCCTACAATAGTGCCAAACAATTTATCGTTCATAGTTACTCCTCTAATCAGCCGTCAAACTCACAAATGCTGGGTCTACTTCATCTGTAGGATTAGCTGTCCAATGGTGTAGCATATTGATATGTCTAGTAGATGATGTAGTTGTTGGTCCGTAAGTACCATCTTCATTTTGAACTTTCCTTACTTCAGTATGAGGCTTTGCTTCATATAACTTTATAGCATCCAAGGTAGATAAGGCTGCAACCTCACTTTCCTTTGTAGCTTGTTCACTGTAGATAGTTGTAGCATAAGTAGCAATATTAGCAGGTACTGCTGTACCACCTTTATCTGCTCTCGCCCAATACCAATCTATATCACGTTGCCTAGAGGCTACCTGTGAATTGATTGTGTCCAACATACCTGCTTTAAGTGTCGCTACATCTTTAGCAGTTCCAGCATAAGTACCTGCAACTTCATCTCCTGATGTATCTACAGTATAAGCACCTAAATGATAGTATCTACTATCAGGTGTTGTTTCACTGTAAGGTTTAATACCCAATGAAGCAAGCGTGCTGCTATCTCTGAATATTGCCCTAGGATAAGTTATATCAGATATAACCATAGTTCTAGGGGTCTTAATTATTTGTGCGTTGTAATACCACATATTTTGCTCCTATCGTGCGTTTGAATATTTAAAGGGTGTTTCTGCGAAAGCTAAGTAAATGTATTCATTATCGTTAGTATTAAAACTAGCATCTGGGTGTCTAAGCTTAAAACCATTAGATAGTATATCTATAGCAAGTGCATTCTCTGTTTCTGCTGTACTTGTATTAGCAAATAATCTCAAATCTGATTGATTATGAGTATCTCTGGCAGTATCCCATATTGTCCAAGCTTCAAGTTGAGATGTATGCTTGACCATCAACCAAGCAGGTCTGAACCCTGTATAAACAAATGGACCTTCAGCAAGTCCATTGCCAGAATGTGTTCCTACCTTCGAATAGCCATCCACCGAATGAAAACAGTAAGCTACCATAGTATCATCATCTGTATTAATACCAGCATATGTTCCTACAGTAAATACACTTGATGTTGGTGCTGTATCATTCCAATAAGCAGCATCATCGTCAGTTGCATTAGTGGTACTTAATATCATTCTATCTGTTTCTGGTGCTGATGTATTGCCCGAATGATATACAAACCAATGACCAGTAGCAGACCTACTTTTAACTATAACCATCTCTGGTGCTTTACTCAATCCGTGTCCGACTGTTCCTGCTGAACCATCACCTGTATAAGTTACGATTGAAAAACCTGCATCAGTATTAGCCGATACTGTAACTGTTTCAGCCATATCACCAGCAGTATTAGCTGAACCACTACCACCCGCTTTCCAGAACCAACCTACATAAGTGTATGTATCTCTATTAACATAAGTACCATCACCACTTCCCTTGTTAAGAGTAGCATAGGTACTACCAACATCATCTGTCCAACCATAAGTTGCGGCATTTGCTCCTTGAGTAGCTTCACTCTCAGTTCCACTAGTACGCATAGTATTTAAAGCAGCAAAACCTCTTAGAACATCATTGAGTACGTGGTCATTACCTGAATTTACATTCTTAACCCAAGCAAAATCTGGTTGAAATCCAGTTGTTATATTTCGTGTTTGTTCACCATCACCTGTCCAAATTTCAGCAGTAAAATTCTCACTAGGTACAACAGCCACATCTGGAAAGTTTTTTGTGCATAATGCCAAAAAGTTAGTAGGCGGAGTATAATAGAAATCTCCAACACCACCACCATCTGAATTACCTTGTGCTGTCTTTAGACCTGCAAAACTTGAATCTTGTCCAAAATTTAATGTTACAAAACCAGCAGCACCATCTTGTGTATTTACATATGGTAAAACATGTCCGCTAGTTACATTATCAAAAGCAGGATTAGCTCCTGTTACTGGGTTGCCACTTGCTATCCAAGTTCCATTATCGCTAAACCATATCTTTCCATTATCCACATCAAGAGCAATACCAATTATAGTTGAACCATCTGTTGCTCCAGAACCATAACTTACCGCTGAACCACCACTCTGTTTATGCCCGTTATTGCAATCATAACCCCAAGCACCACCTTCATATATCCAAGGCAAACTAGCAGAATTGATACCTCGCATTATATCTCTCACTAATTTGTGATTATCTGGATCAGCACAACCAATTCGTGCATATTTGGAGTATAATCCATCACCGACTGCTACTTCCCAATACCATTTACCAGAACCCGGAGCAGCCATTGTTGCAGCAATTCCGTGTGGAGATGAAGTTTCTGTACCACCACAAATAACCTTTAAAGCACCTTCTACTGGGTATTGAGTACGAACCATTTTCGACAAATAATTAAGTGTTGGAAAGTTATTCGTAGGAGTATCAAGCACTTGGTCTGAAGCAATAAGATTACCTACTGTCCAATCATTATTGTTACCAGATACATCATTACCTAAAGCAGAAGAATCTGCAAAATCAAGATAAAATCCGTTATTACCATAAGTTAAACCACTTGCTTCTATAGGCTTCCACTCTGCGTAGTCACCAAATTCACCAAATTCGGTTGGAGCTAATTGAGCACCATCTACATAATGCATCTCTGCTAGATAACCATCAAAAGCATTTCCAGTTTCATTAAACTGTGCACCAATAGTCCATTCAACAGCAGAATTAAACCAGTATAAAGCGTAATCTTCTGTTGGGGTTGTGTTGTCCGCAACAGTATCCTCTACACCATTGTAATATATTCTCATTCTATCAGCTGCTGTACTTTGTGTTGTGTCTATAGCAAATACAACATGCATCCAAGCAGATGGATCATTCAATAGATAACCAGTATTTCTATAATAAAGGTCATACCCACCGTGATACTCAAACATTTGTATATATCCACCAGTAACTACAGAAATTTCAGCATAATCGCTACCAGATGAGCCAATACCCATAAAGTTTTGTTGAACATTTGCCCATGCAGTTGAGCCTTTAAACCAAAAACTGAAAGTGAATTTTTGAGTACTGGTGGGAGTACTCATAGTCCTTTTTAGATGTCCAACATCAGCTTTATTAAACCGACACGAATAGTCTATCGAGTAACCAGTATCAGCAGTAGGTATAGCTGTTGCTTGAATTAAAGCCATAGTGTTACTCCTTTATGTATAGATTGCAGAGTTAGTCATATATGCGTTAGTACCGTCTGAAAAATAAGCTAACAAATATGTTCCTGCAGCTGATATAGTAGCCAATATATTAGCGTCTACTTTTGTATTAGCGTGTGCTGCCACTGTATGTCCACCTGAATTAATAAGTAATATATTTCCTGACTGTGCCACAATATTAGTAAAGGTTAATGTAAAGCCTCCTGAAGGAGTACATTTAAAGTTATTACTAGCACTCATATCAAACGATCCGTCATTGTCTGTGGTCATTGTTCCCACTGCATTACCTGTTACAGATACACCATTTGCAGATGTTGCAAATTTTTGAGCCCCATCATACATCATTGCAACAGAACCATTTGATGTACATTGTACTGCGTTTTCAGTACCGTTAATTCTTAGTGTCAATAAACCAGTAACATTATCTATATAACTATTAGTACCGTCATGGTATAGTTGTAAATCGCCACCAGACGCAGAACCAATTTCTACTTTTACATCGTCACCTAAGATTAAATCTCCTGTCATTGTGCCACCAGCCTTAGGCAAGGCAGCATTAGCAGTAGTCGTTGTACTTGTTAGTACACCATCTCTAGTAGCAACATCAACGCCATCAAAAGTAGAATTAGTTGTTATAGCACCTGTCATAGCACCTCCCGCTTTAGGAAGTGCAGCATCTGCAGTTGTAGTAGTAGAAGTTAGGACTGCGTCCCTAGTAGCAACATCAACACCATCAAAAGTAGAATTTGTAGTAATTGCCCCTGTCATTGCTCCACCAGCTTTGGGTAATGCAGCATCTGCTGTAGTAGTGGTGGAAGTTAATATAGCATCCCTAGTAGCAATATCAACGCCATCAAAAGTGCTATTGGTTGTAATAGCACCAGTCATAGCACCACCTGCTTTAGGAAGCGCAGCATTAGCTGTGGTAGTAGTTGATGTCAATACAGCATCCCTAGTAGCAATATCAACGCCATCGAATGTGCTATTAGTAGTTATTGCACCAGTCATTGCACCGCCTGCTTTAGGTAGAGCAGCTCCTGCAGTAGTAGTGGTAGAGGTTAATATAGCATCTCTAGTAGCTATGTCTACACCATCGAAGGTACTGTTGGTTGTAATTGCACCAGTCATTGCTCCACCAGCCAAAGGCAATGCTGTACTGTTATCCATATTAGATAATTTAACGTCACCGTTAGCGTCTAGTAAGTCCGCTAGTTGTCTTGATCGACTCATGTTTTGCTCCTATTATGCTGGTGAGGAAGTATACTGACCAGCTTCTGAATATTTAAAAGGTGTTTCTGCGAAGGCGAGGTAGATATATGTATCACCGCTTTTGTTAATCTCATTTGCATCATCTCGTATTTTTACACCATTTGACATAAACTCTGCATAGGTGCTTGTAGAACCGTGTTCTCCTTCAGCAGGGTCATTATTTGCATATAGTATAAAATTTCTTAAATCTGCATCCAGCTTCCAGCCTCTAGTACTATCATAAATAAGCCAAGGGTCGCCATCGTCAACAGTTTTCATCAGGATATATTTTGGACGAAAACCTAAGTAAATAAATGGTCCATCATCATTACCATTGCCCTCGTATGTACCAAACTTTGAGTAGCCATCTACAGAGTGCCAACAGTAGGCTACAAAAGTATTATTATTATCTGTCGTTACACCGTCTGCTGTTGTTATAGTAGTCGCTGAAACTGCTGTGACGTTTCCATCATTTTGTTGGGCATTGGTATCGTTAAGAAATACTGCATAATTGGAAGTTATACCTTTGAACCAAGTGTACCAAACACCTGAATCATCTCGTCTTTTAACAGTAACAAACTCTGGTGCTAAATCTAATCCGTGTCCGTGGGTATTAGGACCGCTACCATCACCTGTCCAAGTTACTATACTAAATCCTGCATCCGTATTTGCCGATACTGTTGTAGTAATATTACCATCACTATTGCTTGAACCACTACCATTTGCTTTCCAAACCCAGTTTATATAACTTTCACCCGAAGTATTTATAGCACCTGCTGTATCAAAAGTATAACCATCAGAAGTGAATGTTTTTAGTGCTCCATCTGATTGTTCTGCTTCAGTATTATTAACAACCAATCTCTTTTCCACCCCTCTAACAGCATCGTGTACGTGATGATTATGGCCTTGTGTCCTACATTTACCCCATACAAAATCTGGTTGGAAATTAAATCCAGAAATAGTTTTGCTACCCCCAGTACCAGTATAAAGTACAGTATCAAAATGCTCATTAGGTATAACAGCAGGTTCTGGTAGGTTAGATGTACATAATGCTAAGAAGTCAGTAGGCGGTTCATAATAGAAATCACCTATATCATTAGAATCTTGATTGCCTTGTGCTGTTTTA
>VTLG01016222.1_pt1 | contig 49761 bp, 64 predicted proteins | sample 4694571 | NCBI WGS metagenome assembly VTLG01 (sample SAMN12604809, study PRJNA352737) | marine metagenome | biome: ENVO:00000447; feature: ENVO:00000209|ENVO:00000569|ENVO:01000036; material: ENVO:00002151; isolation source: viral sequences binned using virsorter ... | reverse complement strand
GTAGAAAGTTCCTGTATTTGCTCTAATATAAGAATTAGTGCCATCGTGAATCATATACATATCAACATCATTACCAACACCTAATAATGTGCTATCTCCAGTAGCAACATAGTCAGTTGATGCTTCTGCTAATTGAAGTAGTCTTGTTCCACCAACATATATTTCTGCTACATCAGCACTTGCTTCGTGGATATAAGTATCTCCACCACCATCTAAATAAAGTTTCTTGGTTGCATCTATCTTTGTATCTTTTGCTATGAATATAGTATTTGTGCTACCATCTAATGTTATATAAGACTCCACACCACCTGAACCATCATCGCATTGTAATACCACATCATAATCATCAAGAGTGTTTCTTATATATAAATGTCCTGTTGCAATATTATCTATATAACTATTAGAGCCATCGTGATATAATTGTAAATCACTTCCACCACCATAAATACCTTTAACACTATCGTCAAATCTCATATTTTTATGAACAGTAGTTATAGTAGAGCCACCATCAAGTGCCATATAAGTAGCATTACCACCACTCCCATTATCGCATTGGAATATTACATCTCCATCATCTACAGTATTTCTTATGTATAAATTACCTGTTCCATTTTCAAGCCAACTATCTGTTCCATCGTGATAAAATGCAGCATCATCTGCAGCACCAACAGTAAATTTAACACTATCTACTGCTCTCATATTCTTTTGAACTGTAAGATGTCCTAAACCACCATCTAATGTTAGGTAATCAGCAACTCCACCTGAGCCATCATCTCCAACTAAAACAACATCTGCATCATCAACAGTAGTTCCTATATATAAACTTCCAGTTCCATAAGCATACATAATTGAATTGCTACCATCGTGCCATAATCTTAAATCGTTTCCTGCTCCAAAATAAGCAACTGCATCATCTGGAAAAAATGCACCAGCATTAAAATCTGCTATTTTATCAAATTCAGTTCTTACTGTGCTACCATCTAAGGTTATGTAAGGTGTAACTCCACCACTACCATCATCAGATTGTAAGATTACATCTTTATCGTCTGCATAATTAGAAATATACATATCTCCATTTGCACCTTGAATACGATTATGGCTTCCATCGTGTCTTATTACCATATCTGCTGAACCACCAAATTCTGCTTGAACACTATCTGCAAATCTAATTGCTTTTGAAGCAGTAGTATAACCAGCACTACCATCTAAGGTTAGATAAGCTGTAGTTCCACCACTTCCATCATCTGTAAGAAATACAATATCTTTATCATCTAAGTTGTTATAAATTTGTAAATCACCAGTAGTATTATTAATGACACTATTCGTTCCATCGTGATAAATTTCTAAATCTCTACCAGTTCCAATACATAATTTCTTACTATCTTCTATTTTAATTTTTTGATTAAATGTTATTTCTACTTCACTACCATCTAATTGAATATAATTGGTTAATCCACCACTACCATTATCGCACTTGAAAATTAAATCTTTGTCATCGGCTGATGTTTGAATAGTTAAATGTCCAGTAGCATTTGATATTAAAGTATCAGTTCCATCGTGAGAAAATCCACAATCTCCACCACTACCAAGTTGGAAATTAACACTATCATCTAATCTTAAATCTTTTGATACATTAGTTCTTGCTTCACTACCATCTAATGTTAAGTAAGCAGTATTTCCACCACTACCATCATCACACATCAATATTAAATCTGCATCATCAGTTTGTTGCACAATGTTAAGATTACCAGTTCCATTATATAAATAAGAGTGTCCACTTGTGTGTAACATATACATATCAAGACTATTACCAGCACCTAATAATATATTATCTCCTACTCTAACATAATTAGTTCCACCCTCAACCATAGTTACCATCTGTTGTCCACCAACTACAAAGTCTAATGTATCTGCTGCTTGTTCATAGATATAAGTATCACTTTTTCCATCAAAATATAATTTTTTAGTTGCTTTTATTATTAAATCAGAACCTTGAATATATACATCTGCTGTTGCACCATCTAATTGTAATGTGTTTGTAGTAACTCCACCATCATTTACTCTAAAGAACATATCTCCATCTTGTAGAGTATTATCAATATACAATCCACCAGTTTGATTTCTAATAAATGTATCACTACCATCGTGATACATATATAAATCTTCTCCTGCACCAATAGTCAATTTTTGACTATCGTTAGATAGTTTAACACTACCAGTATCACTTGCATCTATGGTTATAGCATCTACCCACGACCCACCATCATTTACTCTAAATTTTATATCTTTGTCTTGTGTTACATTTTGAATCCAAAAATCATCATTATAAGAATATAAAATTCCATCTCCACCTGCACCAAATTCTAAATATTGTAAATCATTTGGAAGTTTAACTCTACCTACTTCACTTGCATCTATTTGTAATGCATTGATTTGTGAACCACCATCATTGACAGAAATATTAATATCAGCATCAGAAAGAATATTTCTAATATTTACACTTCCGACATCACTATCTATATAAGAATTAGTGCCATCGTGATACATTACCATATCTTTTGATGAACCTACACCTAAACGAACATTGTCCATTGTAAATACTGAGTCTGTTCCAGATTCTTCAATTCTCATCATCAGAACTCCACCAGAATATATATCTATTAAATCTCCTGCTGATTCAGTTATATAAGTGCTACCACCACCATCTAAGTAAAGTTTTTTTGTAGCAGGTATTTGAACATCTTCATTTAGTTTTACATAATTACCAGTATTAGATATTTCTATTTGATATGCTAAAGTTCCACCTGAATCTTTACTTCCAAATTTTAATCCACCAGAATTGGTATTATTTATAATATGACTCCAATCTCCAGTATTGTTTATTTCTAAAGTAGAACCACTAAAAAGAAGATTGGCTTCTGCATCTAATTCTGTTGTAGTAGAACCTACTGTGACTAATTCATTTTCAGTAGCATTGTTGAGTGCAGTTACTGCAGCATTAGCTGCAACATAAGTATTTAATGCAGTACCATTTACTGTGATAGCATCAGCTTCTAAAGTGCCATCAATGTCTGCATTACCTGAAACGTCTAACGTAGTTAAATCTAATTCTCCTGCTATTGTAACATTCCCATCTGCTAAAGTTATTAAGTCTGTATCAGAAGTATGTCCTATAGTTGTGCCATTAATAATAACATTGTCAACTGTTAAAGTTGTCAGAGTTCCTAATGAAGTTATATTAGGTTGAGCAGCAGTTGTTACTGTAGCTGCTGTACCGCTTACATTCCCTGTTACATCTCCCGTTAAAGGACCTGCGAATGCATCAGAAGTAACTGTTCCGTCAAAGAAAGCATCTTTAAACTCTAAAGAAGATGTTCCAAGGTCAAGTCCAGCATCAGTTACTGGATACAACGCAGATGCATCTAAAGTTAATTCTGTAGCATTGTTTATTTTAAAATCAATTTCGTTTGCTGTTCCAAAGTCAATAGCTGTTTGAGAATCTTCTCCTAATATTAAGTCGGTTGCATAGATAGAAGTTATACCTGTTTGTGCTGCGTCTACAGAAAAATCAATAGTATTATCTCCATCTTGATAAGCAACTGTAATACCACTTTCAGTATTACTTGAAACCATTGCTCCTGCAGTATCTGCTATATATTCAGCAAGAGTTGTACCATCTACTGTAATTGCATCAGCTTCAAGAGTACCGTCAATGTCTGCATCTCCAGATACGTCTAAACTACCTGCATCTAATTCACCTGTAAGTGTAATATTTCTAAAACTTCCAATATCTTTATTGCCATCAACCACCACTCCTAAACTTGCTGCAACTGTTCCTGCTGTAACTCCATCTAATACATTCAGTTCTGCAGGAGTTGATGAAATTGCAGTTGTAGTTGCTGCTGCTAATACAGGAATATAACCACCTTGATTAATTAAGTATTGTGTGTGGTCTGCTGTTGGGTCAACAATAGATAATGTCGTTTCATAAGCATCAGCAGTTGCTCCTTCAAAGATAACTGCATTTGCAGCTTCCATTGTAACGGTATCAACCGTAGTTGTTGTTCCTGCTACATTTAAATTTGGAACTCTTAAAATTCCTGTGCTTGGATTATAATATAATGCACCAGTATCATCATATAATGCGCTTGTGCTATTACCAAATACTACATCATAATTTACATTGTCTGATTTATCGGTTATCGTTACTGTTGAAGCTAGAGTTACTGTAGTCCCAGCAATCACACTTGCTAAAGTGCTTCCACCTACTGTAATAGCGTCTGCTTCTAATGTTCCATCAATATCTGCATCTCCAGATACATCCAATGTTGTTAAATCTAATTCCCCTGCTATCGTTACATTGCCATCAGCCAATGTAATTAAATCTGTATCGCTTGTGTGTCCAATGGTTGTTCCATTAATAATTACATTATCTACTGTAAGAGTAGTTAATGTTCCAAGAGAAGTAATAGCTGATTGAGCTGCGGTTGTAACGGTTGCTGCAGTTCCACTTGCATTTCCAGTAACATTTCCTGTTAAAGCACCCACAAAAGCAGTAGACGTAATACTTGTTGCTCCTGTTACGACTCCTGCATCTACCACAATCGTTCCATCAAGAACTATTTGTTGTCCTGATAATGGTGTGATATTTAAATCTGTTCCAGCAGTTGAAGATATGGTATTCCCATTAATATTAAGATTATCTACTTGTAATGCTGTTAATGTACCTAAACTTGTAATACTAGTTTGTGCTGCAGTTGTAACAGTTGCTGCTGTACCTGAAACATTACCAGTTACGTCTCCTGTCAAAGGACCAGCAAAGGCATCTGAAGTTACTGTGCCATCAAAATAAGCATCTTTAAATTCTACTCCAGATGAACCTAAATCAAGTATATTATCAGCACCTGGTGTTAAAGCTCCATCTGTAAGTATTAATTGTTTTTCGTTTCCAGCATAAAAATTAATTGTATCTGCAGTTTCAAAATCTATTTTTGTTTGGTCATCTTCACCAATTTTTAAATCTGTTGCTAATATGGAAGTAATTGTTGTTTGTGCCGCATCAATATCTATGTCTGCAGTATTTAATGTTAAACCATCACCTGCTGTAATTGCACTTGTAATGGTTACATTTCCAGTTGCTCCACTTACAGATATTCCAGTACCTGCTACGGCTGTTGCTACATAATTTCCTGTGGTTTCAGTTCCAAGAATCACACCAGAATCTTTAATAGTAACTGCACCACTTGATACACTAAAATTATCGGTGCTAAAACTTGCAACTCCTTTATTAGAAGAACTTGCTTCTTCACCAGTTATTGTGATTGTAGTACCACTTGCTGAAGTATCTATACCCTCTCCACCAGCAATCGTTAAAGTATCACTATCTAAATCTATATCTATTGTACCACTATCTGTTGTGGCATCCAAATCTTCTGCAGTTATTTGAGCATCTACATATGCTTTGACAGATTGTTGTGTTGGAATAAGTGTAGCAGAATCAGAACTCATATTATCTTCATCTACCCAAGCAGTAACTGCTATTGTTCCATCGGATAATGTTGCAAAGGTAGTAGTCCCTGTAAAGGTAGCTCCAGCGATTGGAGATTTTGCATCTAATTGAGTTTGGAGGTTAGAAGTAACACCATCAAGATAATCAAATTCTGTTGAAGTAACCCCTGTTGCGTGTAAAGTGTCTAGATAATTTAGTTCAACAACACTACCTGTATATCCATCTAATACATTTATTTCAGCAGCAGTAGAAGTGATAGCTGTTCCACCATATTGTAGTGTACCAGCTCCTGTGACATTAACAGCAGAACTACTTAATTGTAGAACACTGTCAGTAGCTTCACCATCTGATATAGTGCGAAGAGTCCCATCGACACCAGAGTTGCTATTAGAAACTTGTAATAAGTCCTTATAACTATTTTTAACTTTTTGTCCAGTTAAAGTTGCCATTTATTACCTCAAATCTGCAGGAACAATAGCTCTAGTTCCTCCCGTTTTGTCTTTCTTCTTCATTCCGTATTTTCTAATCCCTTCTTTATAATTATTTAAAAACTGTTGTGCCATCTGTCCTTTAATTGCAGCAGTATTAGGGTCACTTGCTTGTGCTGCCTTGTCTAATAATAAATTTCCTTTCACAAAATCTATTAACAAAGGTTGTAATACATTGTCTAAATCTATTGTACTTCCTGAACCTTGAATAGCTGTTACTTTGTCTGGTTCTGCATAATAAGAAATTAAAAACCCGTTTGAGATATAGTCTGAACCAGAACCAATCACTGCTGCTTTATATTTACCTTCAGCGGTTTCTGTGGTTCCTCCATCTCCTTTGGTTGTTGCTATAGCAATTTTATCTCCTTCAATCCACCATACAAATGTATCAGAAGGGTCTGTATATGTACTGGTTACTGCTGCCATTTTTTACTCCGTGTCTGTCATTTTAATTTCTTGATTTAACAATCTAGGTATTTGTATATATTCGCTATTTGAATTTAAAACACTTACTCTAAACACTTTGTTTATAGTAATATCTCTATCATCATCTAACCCATACCATAGTTGACCATTTACCAAGTTTGTTTTACCATATTCTGTTTTAATAGAATATCTTCCCATATCTACTAATCCTTGATTGATTAGGTTTATCACATAGTTTTCCCTAGCATCTGGTACTGCTTGTCGTACTCTGCTTAATATTTCTTTTGCGCTAAATTCAATTGCTGCCATAATTAATCCTCATAATTTTGTGATACTGTTTCCCACATATCTCCACCGTCTTCCCAAAGAGAAAACCCGCTTAGTGTTTCTATCCAAGAAGTAGAAGGAGCTATCGCTTGCTCTGTCCAAGTTGTTGATACTGAAGCTAATGTTTCAGTCCAACTTGAAGAAGGAGCAATAGATTGTTCTGTCCAAGATGTGCTTGGTTCTACTGTTTGCTCTGTCCAAGATGTACTTGGAGCAATACTTTGCTCTGTCCATTTTGTATTGGGCATATTATGCTGTGCCTGCTACTAAAACATTTACTGTTGCTTCTCTTGAGCCATTAGTAAAATGTCCAGCGTGCAGTTGACAACTAGCTATAGCCTCGCCCATTTCAAGAGGGATAACAACTGATTGCCCTGGGTCTAAAACTGCTAATATTTCACCGCTAACAGTGACGCTAACTGTGGTATCTGTTCCAAGCATACTCACAAATTCAACAGCTAAAACATAAGCTGTCGCTGGAAGTGTTCCGTCAGTAACTGCAGGTTCACCTTCAAAACAGTCACCATTGTCAAGTCCGTTAACAGTTGTGTCTTCTACAACTACATTTTTCCAATAAGCTACTGCACCATCTGCATATGCTTGATTCATAGTGTAGCTTCCGCCCCAACTCCTTGAATCAGCATTGCCATCTAATGTGTCGTGAGTATATGCTATTCCTTGTACTGTTACATCATTGTCTTGTACTATTTGTACTGATGTTTGTATTCTAATTTCGTTTGCCATTTTTTACCTTATTTTTGTTTATTTAATTGCCCTTGTAAGGACTGTAAAAATTCTTTATATTGTGCATCAATTATTTGATACTGTTGACCATACCAAGTATACCTAGCTGTATCTTTTTGTAAATTACTATTATATTCTTGCACTTCTTTGTTTATATTTGTTCCATACCCTTGTAACTCTGAAGCATATTTTGCCATCAAGCTACTATTCTCTTGCATCTTAGCTTGCATATTTTGAGCTGAATTTTGTAATGCTAAAGCTTGGTCAGCTGCTTTGTTTGCCAAATCAACTTGTGTTGTTTGTTGTGCTGTTTGCTGTGCATCAGCTGCACTTATTTGTGCTTGAGTAACAGCTCTTTGTAAAGCAGTATTATGTTTTGCAAGCTCATCTTGCATCTCTGCTTGATATCTTACATTCTCTTTATTAAACTCATTAAGCTCATTTTGTATATCTTGACTATATTTTTGAAGCTCTGCACCTGTTCTAGATTGGTATAAAGATATTTCTTTTTGAGTATTTTGTTGATACTGAGAAACTTCTTTAGCAACATTTTGTTGATACAAACCTAGTTCTTGTTGAAACTTAGATAACAAACTATTGTTATTATTTATTGTTTCCTGCATAGTATTTACAGCATTTTGTATAGCAAGTTCTTGGTCTTTTGCTTTATTTGCTATATCAACATTAGTAGCATTTTGTGCATCTTGTTGCGCTTTTGCTAAGTCAAGTCTTGCTTGTTCAACAAGTTTTTGTAAATCGCTATTGTGTTTTTGTACTTGTCCTTGAACATTTGCTTGATATCTTGTGTTATCTTTATTAAATTCATTTAGTTCGTTTTGTATATCTTGAGAATACTGTTGTAATTCTACGCCCGTTCTAGCTTGATACAATGTTAATTCTTTTTGTGTGTTCTGTTGATATTGTTGTACTTCTTTATTAATATTTTGTGCATATAATTGAATGTCGTTACTATACTCTTGCATTTGCTGTGCTTCTGAAGCAGATGTCAATTCTGCATTTTTAATTGATTTTTGTAATTCAGCTTGATAAACTTGAACATCTTTATTAAAATTAGCTACTTCATTTTGTATATTAGCTTGATACTGTTGTACCTCATTATTTAGTCTTCCTAATTGTAATTGAGCTAATTCAGAATCTTCATCTGTTTCTAAAAATGTTTCAAATTGACTTGTGTCTACTGACAAAGTTGGAGGAACAAAATTAGGAGTGCTTGCACTAAAGCTTACAGAAGCAGATGAAATATCGTGAGCAGTAGGTGCACTTGCACTTATACTCAAATCTGATATTGCCACACTACTTAAACTTAATGTAGGCTTTGTATATGTAGGAACATCTTGGCTAACATCTATTTTATTAGGAACAGTACCAAAAGTTACTGTAGCCATATCTTCTGCAAACCCAGATTGATTTGATGCATTCGTATAACTTACAGTTCCTATACTTGGAATTGAAGGTGCACTTGCACTTATTGTTAAATCTGATATTGATACAACGCTTAAAGTAAGAGTAGGTTTTGTATATGTAGGAACTGAACCAGTAGGGTCTACATCACCAACCAAATCTACTGTAACATCTCCCACAGCGGCTGCACTTCCATCAGCATTCGTTGCATCACTATAACTTACTGTTGTTAAAGTTGGAGCTACTGGAGTTGTTGAAGATATAGATAAATCTGATAAAGACACATTAATATCATTCATTAATCTTTGAATACCATTTCTTGCTGCATATAATACAACTGCTGGTTCTGCTTCGTCTGGAAAGTTTGTTATAGAAGAATCATCGTAAGTAACTGCTGAAAAATCAAAACTGATATGAACTAAAGACATATCATTTGTAGAAGCACTTGTAGGAAATACTTGTAATGTATCTCCATCCATCCAATAAACTGGGTCACTTGTTGTTGCATATTCCATATTACTTGAGTCTTGTATAATTCCTTTTTTAGTTGGTGCAACTTTTACACAAGGAGTAAGGAAGCTGCTATTAGCTGCATCTTTTCTTAAAACTCCTAAAACTTTTTTCCCTTCAACATCAACAGTGTTTTCAAATACAGAAGTTGATGCTACTTCCTCAAGTCTTGCTTGAGGTATAAAATTAACAACCTCTTTAGCTCCAGCTTGAAGCCAACTATTTATAGCTGTAGTGTCTCCTATGCTTCCTGTTAAATCTTCTACTTGTACTTGAAATGTTGCCATTATTTACCTTGTCCTACATATTTCTTTTTATAATATTTTGTACTAATTTTTGTACCAAACTTTGTATGTTTACTTTGTCCTTGTCTTGTTTTTTTCGGTCCATTACTTCTTCCTATTACCTGTTGTCTTAAACCGCGCATTATTTCTTTTTACCTTTTTTCTTTTTCTTCTTTTTTGGCGTTCCTTTGCCGTATTCTATTCCTTTTGGCATCTTTCCTCCTATTTATCCCATTTAATAGCTTTATTATATAGCTCTTTTTTTTCTTTTGCTTTTTTCTCCTGGCTTCTTTTAATGTGGTCATCCATAGAGATTTCATTAAAATCTATCTGGTCTTTTCTAATTGCAGTAGCCCAGGGACTATTTTCTCTTACAACAAACTGTGGTGTCCACTTAGGTTTTGAAGCTCTTTCTCCACAAGAACGACAATTAAAAAACCCCTCTGGGTTAGGTTCGTTGCAATGTTGACAATTCATCTATTATGTATATAAAATTATATAAGCTACTCTTGATGAGTCAAGTTTTACACATTGAACATCTAGAATTGCTTGACTTGTACTGTCTAGAGCATTCACTGCTGCTTTAATATCTGCCGCTAAAGTCCCAGACACTGTATCAGCGTGATTACTTATATCATTAATAACTATGCTTACATTAGCGTTATATGCTGCCATTTTTTTCTCCTATTAAATTAAAATTCTTTATAGGTTTCGGAGTGGGAATTAACCCACTCCATAGCACCTAATAACTATTTGTTTTAGTTTTAACTAAAAGCGATTGTTCCAGTTGCTCCTGTACCAGCCGAGATACTGTCAACTCTAACAAGCCATTCACCATCATTCTTGCAATAGAACATTACTGAACTTCCTATTGCTCCCCAACCACCATTGGTAGCTGCTTGGGTTATTGTAAGAACGCTGTCTGCTGCAACTGAGGAATCCTGTAATGCTGGAATCCCAGTTCCAATGTGAACTTCTTGGTAAGGTTCAAAAGTATCACCACTAGCAGAAGTAAAGACTGCTGCATAAGCTCCATCAGCGAGGGCTTCTTGAACCCAAGTTACCATAACACCAGCTTCTGCTGATGGTAATGTTAATGCTGAAGCTGCGTCACACGTCCAAGCTGATACATACTCATAGTTTTTAACTAGAGTAATACCAGCATCTACTGTAGCATCGCTTACATCTAACGATGTAAGTTCGCCGTTTCTAACTAAGTCCTGCCATCTTCCAGAAGCAAAGGCAATATCTTTTGCCTTTACAACGAAATCAAACTTTCCATAGTCTCCACTGTTTTCATTTAATTTGCTACTTCTCATTTTAGATTCCCTCCACGTTGTATAGTGCGTGAGATTCTGGTAATGTGATTTCAAGACCTGCTTCTGTAAGAATCATATCTTTTCTCAAATCCTCGTCTGATGCCTGAACATTAGTCATAATTTGAGTATCACGATTTAAACCATTACCTACTAACGGTCTGTATGCTAATTTGCTCATATCAGCCATTAACATAAATCCGCTCGCAATACCTCTGAATAGAGGTTCTTTAACTAGGTAAAGCGACCCGTGAACAGTGTTGATTTCCATTAGTCTATGACCAAAAGAACCAGCTACATCATCATTTAATTTAAATGGAGAATACTGATATCCCATTGAACTATCAAGGAATTTACCATCACCCATTTTATTAAAGTAAGAAATTACTGGTAAAGAAGCAAGACATAGTCTTTCATTCGCCCCGCCTCTTGCAGGGTCAAATATTACTTCTAAATCACCAAGTAGTCTATCGTATGTTAACTCTCCTTCGTCCAATGTTCTGTTATAAGCTTTTCCAGAAGAGAAGCTTAAAGCTGTATTGCCATCATTAGGGTTAACATTTTTTACGATATTACCAACAAGACCTTCTGTGTATTGAATACCATCATTGGTTCTTGCTTTTTGACCGAAGAGCATAGCTCTTTCAATGTCAACTTTGTGTTCACGTAGTTTTTGAGCCCAAATTCTATCGAACTCATTTGAATAGCCACGATATCTTGTCGCTATTGCTGTGTTTGTCATTTCACAAGCTGTTTTGAAGATTTGAGTGTACCCAAAATTATCATCTAGTGTATCTGAAAAAGTATCAGGTGAACCTGTTCCTTCTCCGTAAGATGTACCAACTATCTGACATTTTGAATTGTTGGGTATGGTTGCATACCCATCTACGCCTGTAGATGATAGGTCAATTATTCTACCTGTAAATGTGGTAGAAGAACCGCCTACAATCGGGGCACTATCAACTCTAGCAAGAACTTGTGAGTAACCATCGTTGTCTGCGTCATTAGTTCTGACTGCAAACACCATTCCTTTTACAAGGAAGCCTACTGCTGTACCACTATCGATATCCACTGTAAAACTGTGTGTTTCATTTGCGGCGACAGCGCTACCACTGTTTACGGCTGCAGCTGTATCAAAGGTGCGTGAAGTCCAATTAATAACACTTCTATTTTCTAAAAAACGGAAAATGTTATCATCTGTTGGTACTTTTGCAACTTTAGATAAATAGACGAAAAAAGGTGATTCTTCTGGCATAAGTTCTGCAACTCTATCAGAGAAATCATACAGCTTTCTTTGGTCTGGAGCTGTTCCATATCCAGCAGCACTTGTGGCTGCGGTTACGCTTGACGCTTTTAGTATATTTTGATTATACGCCATTTGTTTAGTCTCCTAAGTTTGTTATTTCTTAGCTAAACGACCAAAACTTCCAGCACTTAAAATTCTATCCCAAACCTGGTCTTTCTCAGCTTTCTGAGGCTGTTCGCCTCCCTGAAGAACACCTGCGGTTTTAGGAACTGATTTAGCAGCTTGCACGGCTTGTTTGTTTTCATTTGGTTTTGCACTGATACCTTTGCTTTCTTTCCATACACTAATAAGTGTTTCTATAGGTAGGTTAGCTTTTGGTGTTGTTGCAAAACTTAAAAACTCTTGAGCATCACTTTGTGACATATCGTGACTAGCAACTAATTCAGTTTTCAAATTATTCATAGCCATTTCGTTTTGTAGTTTAGCTAATTCGTTATCTACTGTTTCGTGTACAAGCTTTTTCTCTTGACTTACTCTAAATTTGTAAGATTCTGAGTCTGGCTTGTAGTAAGCATCCCAAGGGTCAAAGTTTTCTGGAGTTTTTCCAGTCTCTTTAACCGAATCAGATTCCCCCGCAAGGTTCTCTTCTATCATATCAACTAACTCAGGTTTTTGATTTAACACATCTCTTAGTTGCATCAAGTCTTGAGACTGATGCGATAATGTATCGTGCTCTACTACCTTTTTGTCATACATAGACTGAAACTTTTTAGCTTCTGTTTCCCAATCTACTTCTGCTTCAGATGCTTCTACACCTTCATCAGACTGAGTCTCAACTGAAACAAATTCCTCTGTTCCAACTGATTCTACGATTGGGTCTTGTTTTTCAACCTGTTCTTTTTCTTTGTTTGCCATTTTTTGTTTTCTCCTCTCGCGATTTAGTTTTTAATCTCGGAACCGCGTTTGTTCATTTTGTCTTCGAATTCTACAGATTTTGCCATTTTTGTCGCAACATCATCCAATTTTATTGCCTTTTTCGTTTCTCTGTTTTCTGCATCGGTTAAAACTTTATTCAACTGAGTCTTGAATTTTTCTGTTTCAACTCTTTTACGAGCTCCAACAGTTTCTCTTTCAGAAGTTTGTAAGTCTCCCTGCAGTTTCTTTACTTGATTTTCAAGTTGTGCAATATAGTTTTGCATTTGCGCCATTTGGCTTTTTCTCTTCAGAACGCCTTCTTTGTCGAAGATTTCGCTTTTTTTCAAAACCTCAACATCGTCTACCAGCCCTAACTTATATGCATCTAAATACATATTATATTCTGCAACCTTGTTGCTTGGTAAAGTTGAACCTGATATTATACGAACGTCGTGTTGTCCTATCGACAAATCATTATCAATAGACACGATTTCATTCGTTTTATCATCATACAGTCTCATATTAATTGTAAATTCAGTTAAATCATTATTCGGTTGTACAACTCTAAAAGTCTTTTTAAATTTATAATGTTCTTTAGCAAGATTATAAATTACTTGCCCTACTTGAGATAAAGAAGCCTCAATATCTCTTAGTTTGGATTTCCCTCTTGACTCACCCATTTCAGATAAAAGCATTGTTCCTCTTACCGATTCTGGAGCCTGGTCTTTAAATCCTTGTAATAATTCTGGAATACCAAAATTTAAATCTATATATTTTTCCACCCTATCTATAAGAAAATAAAACTCACTCGTTAAAGGAGCTGGTTGTGGAAAATGTGGGTCACCAAATTCTGGATTATATTCAATAACCGCATTTGGATTTGCCCAATCTTTTTCTAACTGGCTAACGCTATCAACACTTCCTTCAGGAACTAATAATTTTAATCCTGCGGCAGATTGAGCGTGTGACAAGGTCAAAGAAAATAACTTATTTAAAAGCCTTTGAGAGTCTTTAACCTTGTTCACATCTGACTTTGGATAGGGAGTGTTTGTCCAAATGTTTGCGAAAGGAACAATTGGATATATATCAGTATTAAGAACACGCTCAAATAATAAAGTTTCTCCAATACTAGAACATTGCATAATTCTTGTTTGTAATACTTCTTCTACCTCTATTGCTCCACTAGCTATTGCTTCCACATTTTCTTCTTCTTGTATAACATTAGCATAAATTTCAGCGTTAATAATTTTTTCTGTTCCCTGTACAGTATTAAACAGCCTATAGTAAGGAACTTTTGTTTTATAAAACCTATCTAATATTTGATATTTTTTACCAACATTATAATCTAGGTTGCTTGCTTCTGCAGGAGTAAGCACATTTTGAGAATTTTTTACATTAGAGTTTGGATAATCTTCTCCATATAGAGAATTGTCTCCAACTGATATGTCTTCTATAATATCTTCTAAGTCTGGATATAAATCTAAAACCTGGTCTTTCGTTAAAAAGGTTGAAAGAATCATTCCAGAAGCATCTGTAAAAAATCTGTCTCTAGAAGCAGGGTCTACATATACTCTAAAAGGGTCAACATTTATATATTTTATTTCCCCTCTTCCGTAATCAGCTTCTGGGTCCATATAAACATACATATATCCTAAGCCTGTAGTGGAATAGTCGTGAACAGTCTGTTTAAAAATAGTATCTCCTTTTGAGATATCCCAAACATATTCTAATATAGTTTTCCAAACATTTGCAAGTTTGTTATCAGAATCTTCTCTTCCTATCGCTGTAAATTTTGCAGGTTGTGCTGTTAGCAATGATTTTAGTTTATCGACAGCAGCATATACTCTATCTATTACAAAATCAGCTTGCCCAACTGCCTGTAAAGCACTAGATTCTTCTGCGGTATAATGATTTCCTAAAACAAAATCAACTGCGTTTCTAGCTTCTGCTTCCCACTGTCGTCTTGCGTCGCTCCAACGCCTAAAAAGTTCTCGTGATATTTGCGGTTTTGTTTTATTTAAATCGTCGTAATTTGCCATATACTCCCAGTGTGGTATTTTAAGACTAAACTACTACATTTGTCTTATTCTTGTCAAGACAAAAATTATATTTTCTGTCCAGTAATCCAACTAATGGCTTGAGACGCAAAACTGCCTTCCATCTTACTTATTTTTTCCTCTAGCTTTTCGCGTTCCATTGCAGAACTTCTAGGCGGTTTTGCTGTTGTAACAGAATACCATAACCCATCTAAGAGGTCATCGTTTCTGCCTTTTGGAAATTCGAACATTTCATCTACAATATTGTCGTGTTCTTTCTTTAGGAATAATTTTCTACCATTTACAATAGGACACAATAAAGCTTCTAACCTATCTTCTTTTTTGATACCTCCTGGAGGTCTGACACCTTGAGCCAGGCCTGGAGCCATTTTTCTATCTCTTCCTATTAATTTATTTACATAGTCTTTAATAACTCCCTGTGCGCCAACGTGCTCTACATTAACTCTCCTAACAGGGCTATATTGTTTTGCATATTCAAATATTCTTTGAGGCATATCATATAAAGGAGAATGTTCTCTATAATAGTCTATTATATATATATTTCTTTCACTATCAATGCCAATTACCATTATTACTTGATAATCGCTTCTTGAGTTTGCTTCATATGCCAAATCTACTCCAATATAAAGATTAACTGGAATTGCAGCTTCATCAATCATCATATAATTAAATCCATCTCTAGACTCAACGTGTCCTCTATAATAATTCAATCTATTAATCTTAAATTTTGCGGTTTCTAAATCTCTTGCTTCATTTAAGTATTCTTGTGCAAACTTATGAACAAGTCCCATCTCGCTAAATCTGCCTTTAATATCGTCTAATTTTTTCTTGCTAAAATAGTTGGGCCATAAAGGAACTCCGTCTACAATAGCCTTCTTATACATAACGTCCCAAACTGATTTTCTCTCTTCTTTTTCTGCTTGTAGATAACCGTCATATACTCCTTGAAGAAAAGAATCATAGTGAACAATAGTACCAATAAGCCATATTGACCCTTCATTTTCTTTGGAATTTTCTAATGCTGGTTCTACGGTTGACATAACCCATTCTTTAATTTCTCTTCTTCTTTCAGGTGTTTTTGTATTTAATTCAGACTCAAAGTCATCAAGAACAATTTTAGTATAACGAAGCCCTAGCTGAGAACGACCACGCAATCTCTGTGTCGTTCCTTTTGCAATAATCCTATCTCCTCTTGCAGTAGTAAATTCTTTCTCTGTCCATTTTTCTCCCTTTAAGTCTCCAAAATAATAATTTAAAGCAGGATTAATGTCTATGTGGTTTTGAATATATTTAATGTGGTCAATCGCTTGAGACTGTTCTTCTGAAACCCAAGCAATAAATTCTTTTTTATCAGGAGGATTAAAATATAGTTTATATAATAGCGCAGTTTTTGCTAGGGTAGATTTTGCGTGCCCTCTAGGAAGAATAATACAAGCTCTTTTTTCGTCTCCTAAAAGCAACTTGCTTAATTCGTATTGATATGGAGCAGGAGAAGATTTCATAAAATCTCCTGGTAAAAACATTTGCCCAAAAGTAATAATGTCTCTCTTTGCTAGCTCTAACGCTCTTTCTTTTTGAGCAAGGTCTGGAGGAATTATATTAAATATCTCTGGTTTCTTGGAATTCTTTTTCATATACTCTGTCCAACATAATTAATGTTTTTTTTGATAACCAGTCTCCGTCTGGTACTTCGGTAAATGAGGTAGAACCTTGCCACAATTGAGGGCCAGCAACATATATCCAACACTTCTCTTGTGTTAGGTCTGGAAGGTCAACGTCTACAGTTGTTCTTATATACAGCCCTCCGTCTGTATTTTCATATCTATCGTATTCAGCAAGGTCCGATTGTTCTACATCAACTAGCTCTACAACAGCTCCTTTTCCTTTTGGATTTTTAATTAATGCTGGAAAAGCCTGTATTCCAGGAAATACTAAACTAAATCCTTCAACTCTCCCTTTTTGAACCCTACCTCTTCTAAGAGTGCCATATACAGCTAATCTCATTATGCATACCCTACGTCTCTAGGTATTCCCATTTCAAGAATGCTAAAATCTGGAGAGTATATTGTTAAACAATTAAAACATTTAACTCCCATACAATCATCTCTTGACCTAGACCATATATATACACCTGTCTTTCTCAAGTGAAAGAGGCATATATGACAACGTCTATTTCTTGATATCTCTTTTAGCCTCAAGAAGTTTTTTGTTTTTGGGCTCTTGAATTGCATTTAGTTGCTCCTTTGTAAAACCCTGGAACAACGTAAGAGACTCTGATTTCTTTTCAGTGTCCATCATTCCAGATATTTTCATTAATGTTGTTACTGCTGAAATCTTGTCTCTATCACTAGATTCTTTTTTATCTATAATATCTCTCATTTCTTCTAAAAGATATTTAGGAGTAATTTCAGCTTCTGATAAATGTTTATCTATCTCTTCTCTAATCAAGCTTCTCATCCTTTCCGTTTTTAATAATAGTTTTGATTCTCTTTCTGAATACTTTTTGTTGTTACTGGGAAATGCTTTCATATAAGCATCTACAACATCATCTCCTTTAGCAACATACTTAGCAAATAGAAATTCAGAATTGGTTGCATTCTTTCTTTCTCTTCTTCTTACAGATGGAGATTTTCCCTCCTTAGAAAAAGTGTGCATATTTGTTCTCATTGGTCCTTCTAACTTTACATTAGGAGAACACACGAAAGAACCTATTATTGTCCTTATAAATGTAGTTTCTTTTTTTCTATCAGATTTTTTCATTACACCAAGATGTAAGATTTGACATACTCTTTCATCGTCGGTTAAAATCCAATCTCCTTTGTTTGAATGCCGCCAATCCGACACCAGAGCGACACTATCGTGATAGTCTCGAAACTCAGCGACATTGTCAAACAAACAATGTTTAACTCCATTTACTAAACGGGTTTTCATTAATTTACTTATTTTTTCTCTTTTTCGTCAAGGTTTTTATTGCCTTCTAATTCATTCACAACAAATTGAATGTAATTATTAACAACAAAACGCTTTTCAGACAAAGCTCTCTCTGCTTGCATCATTTCTAGTGCAAGCTGATTTGCCCTACCATACTGAGCTTGTGCTTCTTGACTCAGTTCGTCAGAACTAAACTCATATTCTTTTTCATTAAACATAAGTTTATTTTTTTCTTCTTTTTGCTTTTTTGCCATTTATGCTCCTTATTATAATGGATTAACTGTCGGTGGTGCGTAGCACTCTAATTTTCTATGTAATAGCTCTAATATCTCTACGTCAGCAATATTGTGTTGGTAGATATATTTTAAAGACTTTGCATCACCCCATCTTGCTTTTTTCCAAACATCTGGCTTTAGTCTAGTTTTTCCTTCAATTCCGAAAAACTCTGTTGCTGCCATCAGTGAAGACCTATGTAACTTTAATTTAGACCTAACCACATAATATAAGTCTTTATGTGACTTCTGTCTATATAGTGGAAAATCATTTCCGTGGAACAGAGCTCTAGTTCGAATAAACGGAATATCAAAACGAGTTCCGTAATAAGTACATAAAACATCATACTTATTCATTTCATCAACCAGTTCTTTTGTAATACGTTTATCTGATTTCCCAGACATTAGCTCTTCTCTTGTAATCATTGCTCCTGCTACTTTTTTCTTTCCTCGACCTTTTATACACCAAGAAAGCATTACGTCGATATTTGCACTAAAACCAGTAGATTCAATATCTAAATACCCGATTTTAATTTCGTGACCTGTTACGTAACGTTTTGGCTTTCTGAATCCAAGAGATTCTATTTTGCGAGTAACTGCCTTATATGTTCTATCATATCCAGCTTTTTTGCATTCTTGATATAATACAAAAGCAGATTTTGCTGTTTTCTCATATTGGTGCAATATTACTATTTCTTCATCGGACCATAGTTTTGATTTGGCCATAACTATTTCCAGCCGCGTGAAAAGAACTTTTTCCAACCATTAGCAACTCTTTGCCAAAAGTCTGGCTTCTTAGAAGCTTTTTTCTTTTTTGATTTCTTTACCATTATTTACTCCATTTTTTAGATTTGACGATTAATGCCATTACACAATAGATAGCTACATCTAAGAACGCATCTTCAATCGGCTCATTTTGTGCCTTGAAGTCGTGTTTGGTGGCTAAATTAACCAGTCTGTTAACTTTATCATTTAATCTCACTATAATCCCTAATAGGGACATACTGATTTCTTTGTCATTGCTTAATAAGGTTCCCATTGCAATGTTGTTTGGACCGTAATCATACTGTTTTCTACAAAAAGTTAAATACATATTGTTTAACTCTTTTTGAAACATTTCTTCGGTTTCGGGGTAATTCTCTTTAATATACTCTACAATATCTTCAATAGTGGTTGTTTTTTGCGGCATATCTCTTATCTCCTGTTTAGTATCATCATAAATAGTTGTTGGGTCGTATCTTTGTCCAATATCATCTATTACTTCATTGTCTACTTTTTTCATAATGTTATTATATAGGTCTGTTGACTCTAAGTCTGTTAATGCGGTATAGCTATTATCTTTTGTGAATTCAGTTAAATCGTTTGTTTCGCAAGTATAGTCTACTACACCCATATCTTGTTGTAATTGCTGTACCGCCTGTTTATCTCCCATTTTTTTCGCTTTTAAGATTTTTTTTGTATTTTTTCCCATATGTACTCTCCTATCCCTAATTGATGTAATCCATTTGATATTGCGTCAATATACTGTTCATTGTGTGGTAATCCGCAATTAAAGTGTATCGCGTGTAAAATTTCGTGGATTAATGTTTCTTGTTGTCTTGATTTATGTATATTATCATTTATATATATAATGTTTTCTTTGACTTCGTGCCTACCATACAATTCCTTTGATTCGTCTTCGTGTGTTAGGTTTTTTAATACAATATCATATATGTGGCCACCTATATTGATTTGCCAACTATTTACTCTTTCTTTCACTCTTTTCTCCCTTTTTTAAGATATCCTCTATTACAAGCCTATTTCTTTGATATTTTATATCCTCTAATTCATCTGTATTGGCTGGTACTTTTGAAAAACTCTCCTCTATAAGAGTTTCTGCTTCTTTGATTAGGTCTTCTTTTTCTCCCATTGTGTATGCATTTTACTATATTATTGCTACACAAGTCAAGATAAATCGTACGACATAGTAATATAGTAATAATAAATAAGTCTTGACAACAATAAAAAATATTCTTTATATTGTAATACTCGGTGCTCTTGTAAATAAATTTAATTGATACTTATTTAAAAAGAACACTCAATACTCTAGTGTAGGGGGCTCTCGCCCCGAAATTTTTTCAAAAAAAATAATTTTTAGACAAGATAAAAGCTTTTATCAGAGTATTCCCGCGATTTTCCCCAAAAACGTTCAAAAAAACACCCATTCTCAAAAAATTGCAGTATTTTGTGTGTCGTCCTTCACTCCACAAAAGGGGTCGGGCCTTTTATTAGTTGGAAATTGGAAAGTTAGTTGAAAATTCACTTTTTTATTGTATTTAGTTATAATGTATAGACTTACCATCTTTCTATCTCCAACAATATCAAGACTTACAGGGTATTTTATTTAGGTGTTGACTTTCTCGTATTAGTTATAGTAATATCAATAGATTTATTTGACAATTGGAAAGGAGGTATCAATGAACGATACGGACTTGCGTAAGCGAGTAATGGAATTGTATTGTCCTTGGTATGATTCATTTACTACAAATGCAGATGATACTGCTACTAAGCAGTCAATGTATGATGCGGTAAATGCAATGGATACAGCGCAGTTGTATTATCACATACACGCAGTGGACACTACAAGTTACATATTTAACAAGTAACATTAACTATAATGGGGCGGGTGAAACTCCCGCTCCGAAAGGAAAACAAAATGGATATGGCAATTTACTTTATCATCGTATTGGTTTTAGCCTGTCTTATTATGTCTCATACTATTGCAGAAGAGAATGGTTATAGACGAGGCGTAAGAGTAGGCGAAAAGAAGGCCTTAGACGCTGATTTGAAAGACTTGCATATTAGTGCAAAACATTATAAGTTTTGGCTTCAAGCAGGTAAAGACGCAGCACTTTGGACTATCCGTCCAATGCCTGACAATAAAGATGATGAATAAACTTACCTCTTAGTTAGTTCCCACCTCACAAAAGCCCTGAGACCCGTAATCTTGGGGCTTTTTCTTTTATTAAAAAAATATATATAGAATAAGCTAGATTAAGGAATTACGAAAACAGACAATGATACATAATCTTTATTATTCGCAAATGCCACCAGGTGTACATTCTTTTAAATAATCCTTGCATCTTAAATTTATTATATGTAATATAAGGTATGACAACAAAGAACATAACAAAATCCAGTGTCATAGAGGAGGTGAGATATATGAAACATCGTAACGATGTTGCTAAGGTTTTCCTACTTACAGGAAAACTATTAGAGTCTAAAATGGACATTTCGTCTATTCAGAGTGCTGTTCAGGCAATCTTTCCTAGACATACTGAGGTTGGGGACGCAGTAGTTTTCGATTTAGATTCATTGTTGTGGAGATTTGAATCAATGATGGATGGAGAGGAAATGGAATTTTCTTCAACAGACTTGTACAAATCCAAGGACAAGTAGTTCACACGAGGCCCCTGGGAGAAATCCTGGGGGTACTCTCTTTTTATAAAAAAAAGCAGAGGGTATAAGCTAGATTAGCGAGAGAGGAGAAGAGAGTAGGATAATAATAAATTGAGCTAAATTGAGGAATTGCGAAAATTCGTTTTTTCTACGCGCGCAAGTTATCCACAAGTTATCCACAGCGAAAGTTATCCACAAGTTATCCACAATATTAATTATATTAATTGTATATTACAAAGCGAAAGTTATCCACAACTTATCCACATCATATTTTACTCTACACCCGCCCGCAACCGCCCTCTAAGGTAATGATTTTTTTTGAAAAAGTCAAGTCTTTTTTTAAAATACCCTGTAAGTTCAACAATATCAACACTTAGAGAGTTTTCCACAGGTTATCCACATATACATAATCACGAGTTATCCACAAGTTATACACATAATTAGCTAAATTAAGAAAGTTATCCACAAGTTATCCACATTTTTATTTGAGTCGCAAAAAAAGACGCCCCTACAATATATGTAAGAGCGTCTATTTTGTGTCTTAGCGACTATTGTTAATCAACCAGTATCTCAACCTTATGTTGAACAAATGGAACGCCTTGAACATCGCTACCTCTTTTATCAAGCAATAGTTTTGAGCTGATAATCTCAGTATTTAAGTTCTTCATAGCGTCTGAAACTAACTTTGCTAATTCCTTCAACTCAGGACTAAAGTCCTTAATTGATTTCCAATTATCAAAGCGTTCGCCAACGACTAAATGAAGCCTATCATAGCCCTCCGTCAACTGATTTTCTATAAGTGGATTGCCTTTGGCAATATCCTTAAATTCAGTCATCATTAATTTGCGTTGTGCAGGACTTACTCGTTTCATATCTTTACGAGCTACTTCTACTCTCTTTACTTTTTCAGACATTGTATTTCTCCTTTACTATCTGTTTTATCGTCTTATTATCATCTACAAAATCAGCTCCAAAGATACGACGAAATAATTCTGCGTCTTGTAGGGCGTCTTGTAAATTTGATAAATTTAATCGACTTTTTTGTTTTCTCAGTTTTGCACTTTCATTTAACATATCATTGAAAGCACAATTCTTTGCATTTTTTTTCATAGTCTTAAACTCCGTGTTATTATTAAAATTCATATTCTATGAATTTAGGGTATAATGTCACAGATTCCTAATGATTTGTTTTTTTTCTTTTCCACAAGTTATCCACATCATTTTTTAGTCGCAAAAATCTTAGTCGCCTAAATGCTACATTAACAAATGGCTAGATTATTAACATCATATTCTCCGTCGGAAGTCTACACTTGCGGCATCTGCTCACCAATCCGTCGGAAAACTTGGGTTGTGTCTAAAAAAGTCTTGACAAGGTAATCATATATATACATTTTGCTAGATTGAGCGCGTCGGAAATCTTGGGATTTGTCTAAAAAGTTCTTTGCTGTTGTGACATCTATGCGTATATTATAGCACAATTCGAAATATAGAACAGAAATATAAGACGCGACGCAAGTCGCAAGAAAGGACAAAAAATGAAAACAACGACTTATAGTAAAACTTGTCGCTGTGAAACCTGTGGACAATGGACTGAAAAAGAAGTAGTTGCAGAATCACTTCCAGTCGGAACAAAAGTATCCGTCATACCTAATTATGAGGACGGAAAGTATGTTGTAGAAATCAATTGGATTGATAGAGACACTATACATAGCTTCGACGCTGACAATTATGCAGACGTAAGGTATTTGATACAAGATGTAGGATTTAAACTACATAACCATCATAAAGCTTTCGTCGTGAGCATTAATAGTAGTCAGTATAACACACACAGACGGGTAAACAGCGTCAGTCTGTCAAACTTCCTTGACAAAGAGGCAGAAGCGACGAATAGAATAGATAAACTATTAAAGAAATACAAGCGACAAGACAATTATACGACTAAACTAATGATGAAAGGAGGCATATAATATGTGCGACAAATGTGAATATAAAATAGGTAAAACTATAACAATAGATAAGACACGCATTTTAGACGCTATTTGGATATTAAAAGATTTAGTAGAACGATTAGAAGATGATATAATATCTACATATGAAATTAAGAAAGCAATATCAATAATAGACGATAGTATATAGTAAAGGAATAAGGCTTTTATGCCTCGATTTTTGTGGCGACGCTCACCTACACATTAGACCATAGCTATTAATCCTTTCATAGCTTGTAGGTATAGACGAAGTAGCGTCGCAAAGAATTAACTTGATGTAGTCGTAAGACTATATTATATTAATAGGGTGTTGCACTTGACGCAACATTAGATATTTGACAATTAAAAAAAAGGAGACTAATATGTGTGGAATATATGGTTTAGCAACATCTCCGACGCCTTATACCAAGCGACAATTCAAACTTGTCAAAAAGGTAATAAGAGAAATTGCAATTGATAGTGAGACGCGTGGTGAACACTCGTCAGGAATTGCACAAGTCGGAAACAAAACTAAAATACATAAATCACTACTTAAATCTTCAAAGTTTGTAGACAGCAAAGGATATATTGGAGCCGTTAAGTCATTAAACGACGGAAACAATATCCTATTAGGACATACACGCTTTGCGACAGAAGGTGCTATTGTAAAAAATAACGCTCACCCATTTAGAGTTGGCGATACTATCGGCGCTCATAATGGTTGCGTCTATAATATTGATGAAATGCAGACGAAGTTGGGCAAACAATGTCCAGTCGATAGTCAGTTAATATTCAAGGCAATAGACACTAATGATGATATAGGAGAAGCAGTAAAACATTTCGACAGCGATTTTTCATTGTCGTATGTAAAAGAAAATCCTATGATATTACATCTATGTCGCGAGGACAATCGTCCTTTGTATGTAGCATATGTCCCAAGTTTGAGAACTCTATTCTATGCGTCAGACGACGATTTTATTCAATGTGCGTTTGATATTAACGGAATAGACGCAGAGGTATTATCACTAAATAAGAATACATTATATTCTTATGATGTATCTCGTTTCGACGACCAAAAGACAAATGTCCAAAAATCTAACTTTGAATATGAAAGTAGAGTATATCATCATTGGAATAGTATTAACGACTATTCAAAATATGGATACAACGATGGATACGATTGGCAGCCGATAAATTCTGAATATATTGAGAAGCCTCTATACGACGCTTCTCATCTGTATGACGAAAAAGGCAATCTCGACCAAAATCAAGTAAAATTAGAGGCGAGTGAACTTGTCGCGTGTTATGGCGGAAGTCCTCAAAACTGGTTTTTCGACGAAACTGATGATACTTGGTTTTATATAGACGACGGAGGAGAGATGATATCCGAAAGAGATATAATAGACAGACGATATCGTGAGGAATATAACATAGAGGAGGTTGACTATGCCAATTAGTAGTAGAAGACAAGAAGTCCTTAATGAAGTGCTTACTTCCGACCCAAGTGAATTTAAATGGGAGTGTGATTGCTGTAATGAAATATTCGACGAGAACGACGAGGTGTCTACAATGATAGCAGGTGGAGATGAAGTCTGTGAAAATTGTAGAGACGAACACTATGAATATTGTAGTGGTTGTTCTGAATATTTAGATAGTGAGGAAGTTAGTAGTTCTCCCGACGGAAGTGTCTATTGCAGTGATGGATGTTTTTACGACTATTGCTTTTATTGTGAAGGTTGTGGAGATGTCCATTGGTTAGACGATAGTTGTCACAGCGACTCAGACGGATATCAATATTGCGAATATTGTTATGCAGACGAGGGAGACTCTTACGACTGGGAAGTCTATTCTAGTTCATATGTAAAGAATAATGATGGTTGGACTACTCCGTCGCGAAATTTCTACGAATCAGATACTTTCGACTTAATTAAGTCTAAAAGATATCAAGGTGTAGAAATAGAGTGCAACGACCACGGGAATCACAGCCGTAGAGAGTTAGAAGTGCTGTTAGCCCGTCGTGTAGACGCAACAAGAGCAGTTAGTAAAGTAGATGAAATGACAGACGAGGAATATCCTCATTGGTCCCGAATTAGCGGACTGCAAGTTACATCTGATGGTAGTATAACAGGTGGCGACGATGAATATGGTTTTGAATATGTTTTACAACCGCGTCGCGGAGATATGTTATTTACCGATTTACAGACTATCACACAAGCACTAATCGACTATAATTGTTATATCAGTCGAAAGTGCGGATATCATTTACACATAGATATCAGAGACTATGACTGGTATCATATGACGACGCTATTAGCGATGACAAAACTAATAGAGCCTCATATATATTCTTGGTGTCCAATTTCAAGACTTAAAGGGAATTGGTGCAATCCAGTGTCGCAAAGTTGGTATGATATAAGACAAATCAATGGACGCGATGAATTTATGGAAAGATATTATGATGGCGACAGGAAGTTTAGAAACGATAAATATCACGACAAACGATATCACGGACTAAACTTGCACTCTCACTTTGGGAGTAATCAAGGCGTCGAATTAAGATACCACGCTGGAACTCTTAATGCGACTAAAATGTTGCATTGGAGTATCTTTTGGAGCCAAGTCGTAGATAAATGTTGGGATATCGGAGAAAAAGTGGGAGTTGATATGAAAAACTCAGATTTTTTCGGCGGAATAACATTTAGAGAGGATATCGAAAGAGCAGTATCAGAAGCGGACGAAAATCCAGTTATAACTAACTTGTTTTTTGACCGACCTACTATGGACATTAAAAATGTGTTTGATACTTTCGACATACCTCAAATGACAAGAGACTTCTATGCAAAGCGTCAGATAGAGATACAGAATAATCCTGCTACTCCGTCTGACCATTTTCAGAGATGTTTCAATAAAACGACACACTTTGTGGAGTTTGACAAAGAAAAGTTGAATTTTAAGACTATTAACAAACTTCCTTACAGAACTGGTTATGCAAGGAGGGAATTGGAATTCGACGATATATCACAGAACTTTGTGATATAATAATCAGACAAAAGACTGGTGGCAGTCGTAAAAGTTGCCACCAGTCTAAAAAAGATTAGGAATATGTGACAAATAGTGCTAAATTATACTATATAACAAAAATGTTTTAATCAAAATTAAGGAGAGACGAAAAAATGAGTATAGAAATGAGAAGACAATTTATGACGGAATTAGATGAAACGCTAAATCAAAGAGATATGAAGTGGATATATGGTCCGTCAAAAGTATATTTCACAATAAATGAAGATACCAACAAAATCATATTAGACGACGAGGGAATGCTAAATGAATTTAACGATGAATTAGATATTGTCAAAAACGAAGTCGCTAAATTTAATGAAATAGTAGACGAGATAAGTAGAGAAAAGAATATGGACTATGCTATGGACAATATGATTGATGATGAGGATAGCGACAATGGGTAGAAATAGACGAAAATTTGGTAAAGAAAAATCAAAAGTAAGGAGACGCATAATTAAGCAATTAGGAAAAATGAGGAAAGACAAAAGGATTAATGATAAATAAGGAGAATAGTATGGAGATAAGAATAGATAGAGATAGGTTACATCATCCGAGAGACGCTTATTGTGTCTTTCAACATACACTAACAAGTCTTAACGATTGTTTGACAATTTTAGAAGAGACGGGTAGTGTTGAAGACGCAATAGAATATCAAGGCGAAGAAGAAGAAAGAGCAATTAGACGAGTGATAGAAGTCGCAAGTCATATTGCCTTTTATAATGACGAGGAGTAAAAATGAAACAAGCTAAAAATCACGAAATGATTAATGTTAAGACGGACTTGGCAAACTTTCTACATTTCTATTTAAGTCAAACTATGTCGCTTGAAGAATTGGACGAGTGGGCAGAGCGACTACAAAGAAAATGGGACTTAAAAAGTGAGTTATTAAAATTTGAGGAGGAAAAATGAGAGAATATAGAGACTTATACAATGTCTTTTATACCTATGGTGGAGAAAAAGACTATCAAGCAACAACAGACAACTTTGATAAATGGTTAAAAGTTCATAATGAAGAAAGAGCATCAGAGAGTTCTTGTGGATATTATGAAGATGACGAAGAACATAAAAATAAAGAATGTATATGTTACGAAAGTGCTGATTCATTTACAATTGAAGATGTAGATATTATTCTATTTAATAAGGAGGAAAAATGAAAGAAAACTTAAAATGTTCTTGTGGACAAAGTATAGATTTTTTAAATTCTTATTTTATTGACAATGATAATTTTGCTATATGCAAAAATTGTTATAAAAAACAAGAAAGGAAAAAACATATCCCCAGTGGTTTAATAAAATCAGAAATTAAGGGTGTTTGGAGTGATAAAAAATAAATAAATTTTTAAAGTTTATCTTGCTTTAAATAAAGTAATTTAACTATATTCTGATATGAATAAGGATATTACAAAAATACAAACATCTTTTATAATGGACAAGAAACTTTGGTTAAAGTTTAAGGCTAAATCATTGTCGGAAGGTTTATCTATAAAAGAAAAATTAAATGTCTTAATATCAGAGTATGTAAAAAACAAGGAGAAAAAAAATGGGAGCAGTTGGCTTCGTCTACCCCGATGGTAGTAAAGTGAGTTTTGAACAAGTCAAAAATGGAGATGTAGATATAGAGAAAATGGGTATGTCTCTCCCGACTTTAGTGGAAATGTCAAAAGAGAGAGACCCAAATAGGAAACCGTCTACGACTGAATTATTGATTGGAACTTGCGAAGCATATCTAAAGAGAACAGAGGAATATTATGTAAATCCTCAAGAAAGAGCGTTCTCATTAGCAGGAACTATGCACCACGCAAAACTTGAACAACATAACGACGATAGACACCTATTAGAAGAACAATTAGAAGGATTTGATATTACTGGGATAGTCGATTTATATGATAAAGAGACTAAAACATTGATAGATTATAAAAATACTGGGTCTTATAAATGTTCACAATTATTAGGTATGACATCCAATAAAGTTCCAGACCCGTCTGGTGCTAAATATAAATCTAGTGGGAAGTGGGGAAAAAAAGGTTCCCCAAAAATGATTAAACAATGGTATCGCGACGAGGGTTTAGCAGATTTTGGAGATTGGGGTTGGCAAATTAATTGGTATAGATATCTCTTGGAAAAAAAGGGATATGAGGTAGATAAAATGTATATACAAGTCACTTTAAGAGACGGAGGTATTATAGTTGCTAGAAGTAGAGGACTTGATAAAAATATATATTTAATTAATTTACCTAAATATGATGATGAAGTTATTGAACATAAGTTTTTAAAAGCAAGAGATGAATTAGTTAAGGCTTTGGAAACTGATAACTTACCACATAAATGTAGTGAAGAAGAGACTTGGAACGGACGCAAGTGTGAATCTTATTGCGAAGTAAGGCAGTTGTGTCCATATAACAATGGGAGTATAAATGAATAAAAAAGGAACACAGTTTTTGCCCTCGGCAGAAACTATTGTAGATATGCAAATGTCAGCAGAGCTTGACCATAATATCTATGATAAACATCAATATGTTTCAGAAATGAGAACTCCAACAGACCAAATAAAGAGTAGAAGTGGATTTGATTATGTAGACGAAGGCTATATGCGTTGGTGTCTAAATAAACATTATCCAGTTTGGTCTTGGGAGATAATTAAATATGAAACATTAGGAGATAAAGCAATCGTGGTTCACGGTCGTCTTAGAATTATGGACGAAGGTGTTCCTCGTAGCTTTGACTCTGTAGCGGCTCATAGAATAGCCGTGTCAAGAAGCGGAAGTGGATATGTTGATTTAGGTAATGACCTAAAAGCAGCAAATTCAGACGCTTTTAAAGTAGCAGTCAATAGATTGTGTAATGTGGCAGACGATGTCTACAGAAAACAATATATTGACAAAAGCTTAACAGAGAGCCAAATGGATAAGCTATTCAATCTTATTTCGCAGATGGAAACAGAAGACGCGAAAAAAGTAGAAATGGCAATGGCTGCTGGTAAGATAAATATGGACAATTACGACAAAGTAATTGCTAAACTAAAAGTTAGTAAGGAGAACACAAATGAGTAATGTAGTTGATGTATTGAATGACATAGATAAAGATGTTGCCTATTACAATCCGTCTGAGGACACAAGTGGAGCAGAAAATAAATTGCTTCCACAGGGAACATATGAAGCTAATGTTCATAAATTAACAATAAAGAGTAATATAATAGTCAAGAACCAATATCTTAGTGATATATATGAGGCTATTTATGTTATAGACGGGACTAAACATCCTGACTACACAAATAAACAAGTTAAGTCAAAAGGTTATTTTAGATTTAAGAACCCTGACCCTGCGAAATACCCTAACCTTAAAGATAATCAAGGAAACAATAAGGGATATATGATATTCACAGAGGCTTGCGGTTTTCAGATGGAAAAAGACGATTCGGGTAGATATCTTTTACCTGTAGTGATGGAGTCTGATATTGCAGGTAATCCAGTTAATATTAAAGTTGTTCACGACAAGTGGACCAATTCAGAAGGAGAAGAAAGAATAACTCCTTTAGCAGTTAATGTTTTTAAATCTAAAGTTAGAACAAAGGCCTTAACAGAAGATGAGTTGCCGTTCTAATGAAATACGGATTTACATTAGATAAAGAACAAATCAAAGCGCTGATTGAGATGATTGAAAAATGTAGGTGTGAGGGAGAAAACCAAATATGTGTTGACTTAAGAACATCTATCAAAAACCAATATAAGTCTCAATATGAACGAGAACAAGGAACTATAACAGATAAAGAAATTCTCGAAAATGCAAGTGCTATGTTTGGACCGAATCATTGCGACGATTGCGATTAATATGTTGTGGAGTATGGTATAAATCCTACTAACACAACTAGCGGACTTCACAATATATTAAAAAAAAATAAAGAAGTAAATATTCCCTTCTCATAATATGGCTTAAAAGGAGTCAGGTGGGTATCCAATCCCATTTACCCTTTTAACGTTACTATAGACAAATACATTAATTTTGGCTGGCGCAAAAATTAATTTAATAGGGAAGGGAATATTGACATAGGGAGAAGTATGGACGTTTCTAAGTGGAATCACATTATGAAAACATTTCAAGATATACTTGGTTTAGATAGAGGTATGACTGAAGTGATTGTGACCAAAAGATTATCTAGAATAAAAAGAAAGTGTATTTTAGAATTAACAGATAGGGAAGAGAAATATCTTGTACATATTTTAAGAAAAAGATATAGGGAGTGTTTAGATGAAATTAAAAGAAGAGATAATTATGTCGGAACTTAAACAAGGTTGTAATATAAGTAAACTTAATATATTTTTCAAATATTTTATTATGCCTTGGACATTAGAAGATATTATATGGAAATTAAGATACAAAGGTAATGTAATATCTACTATGAGGTTCGCAGACACGGAATATAAGCTAATTAGGGACAAAAAAGGCAAATATTACTGGTAACACACGAGGTTGCTCCTCTATGGACATTTGGCAGGTTAGACGACACTTATGTCGCAAATGTAATTATAATCGATTAGAGGGGCATTCTCGAAAGAAAAATTTAGGAGAAGTATGAAAAAAAATGAAATAAAGGTAATAAAGAGATTAAACAATCATTTACCTAAAAATAAGCCAATTATTAATACAAGTAGGTATCATAGGTTTGACGCATACAATGACGATTATATTATTGAGATTAAATATAGAAAGAAAATGTATGATAATTTTATAATAGAGTTTGATAAGTATGCATATAATAAATTATATGCAGAGATGAATAATAGAAAGTTTCTATATGTTGTTGGAGTTGAAGAAGATGTATATATTTTCAATATAACAAACTTAGATAAGTCTGGATATAACTATAATTGGGAAATGAGACGAATGCCAAAACAAACAGAGTTTGAGAATAATTGGGATATAAATAAATATGTTGGCTACCTAGAATTATGGGCATCAAAAAAAATAGGAGAAGATAATGGCGAATAAACAAAAAGCAAAAGGAAATAGGTTTGAGAAAGAGTGTTGCTCTGTATCAGAGGAATATGGATTTTCTGCAAAAAGAGCCTGGGGAAGCGACGGAAGAAGTATAGGCAAATCTCCTGAAGTTGACATTGTTATAGAATATAGTGATGTAAATGGATTGTTTGACAACTCTATAGAATTAGATATACAGTGCAAAGTTAGAAAAACTATAGCTGAGTATATTATACCACCTGACGATTGCGACTTTACTTTACTTAAACAAGATAGAGGTGAAATTTATGCTTGCATTAAGTACGAAGAATTATTAAAATTAATTTTAGCAACATTTAAGGATTAGGAGTGAATATGAATGATAATTTCAAAGCAGGATACAATGGTTTATCAAATGAGGGAGAAGCTAAATATGTTCACCCTGAAGAATTTGAAAAAGATAAGGCAGAATTTATGTCTCTGTATAACTATTTTAAACAAGGAGACGAGAAAGATTACGAAGAGTGGTTTGACAAAAAAGCAATAGACAAATTTATTCACGGGAAGAAAGACCCTCACTATAGTAATCAGTTAAGAGGGAAAACAAAAGGACATCAGAAAACTTGCACTACTAGAATTCCAACAAGGTGTGAGAAGTGTGGGAGAGTTTGGGCTTATGAATATATGACGAAATCTTTTCAACACAATTTTTTAGACCCAGAGGTATACACAAAAAATTTACCTATGGTTAAAGGCGATTGCCACGAATGTAGGGAGGAAAAATGATGGTAGAACAAATAGCATTGTCTATACATAGCTCTGAAAGTGAACAAGCTGTATTAGGAGCTGTTTTACTGGACGAAAATTGTTATGACTTAATAAAAGATTTTATACCTGAACCTGAAGTCTTTTATGAATTAAAAAATCAGCAAATATGGAAAGCTATATGTGAGCTTAAATCAGAGAACATACCAGTAGACATAGTTAATGCTTCTTCAAAAGTAAATAATTTGACATATTATATGACTGGTGTAGTTGACTCTGTTCCTACAACCGCGAATGTGATATCATATGCTAGGCAATTAAATCAGGATTGGTTAAGAAGAAAACTTGTAAAACAGTCTCAAGTGATAGCAAAACAAGCACAAGACAATACAAATGATATTAATACATTACTTGTAGATGTTCAAGAAACTGCCACATCATTACTAAATTTAGAACCAGGACAAAAATTTGATTTAGATTTATTGTTAAAAGATACAAAAGATTCTTTGTTTAGCCAAAGAAACCTTACGACCACAGGTCTGCATTCTTTAGATAAAATAATATCTGGAATGACTAAGGGAGAAATCACCATCTTTGCTGGACGACCAGGAAATGCAAAGACTACTACCGTTGCAAATATTGCACGCAATCTTGTGTTGTCTGGCAAGAAGGTGGTGATGTTTAATAGAGAAATGCCTAATACAGAGATGATGAAAAAATTTATTGCTATGGAAGCAAAAGGAATAACTTATCATATGTTGAGACATAATGCAGTCACTAATAAAAAATCAATTGAAGAGAGTTTAAATATTATTAAAGAAAAATATACAGACAAATTATTTATGTTTGATAATATTCGAAATTTAGAGGGAACTTTTAGAGAGGTTAGGCGTATAAAGCCCGATATAGTGATTGATGACCATATTGGTCTTATTGAATATGCTAATAATGATATGAGAGATTTAAGACTAAAGATTGCTGATACATCAAGAAGGTATAAATGGTTGTGTAAGTCAGAGGATATATCAGTTATTCTTGTTTCACAACTTAATCGTAATATAGAATATAGGACTGAAAGAATACCTAAGTTAAGTGACCTTGCTGAATCTGGAAATTTAGAACAAGACGCAGAGATTGTAGCATTTACACACTATCCTTGGACTGTAGATTTTGAGAATGCTAAACACGGTAGATATGGATTAGATATAGTTGTAGCTAAAAATAGATATGGTTCGACTGGAAGAGCAACAGTTGGATTCTCTCCTGATACTTGTAGTATTTATGAAACTCCAGAGGAAGCTGAAGTAAGTGAATCAGAACCTATGGACGATGTCCCTTTCTAATTAATTCTTTCCAAAATATTTTTTGATAATATCGCGTAATTTATCAGTTGTAAACTGTTTGTCTTCTTTAAGACTATCTAAAAATCTCATATCCTCTTGCACTACATTTTCAGCTTTATTAATTTGGTCTCTCGGGTCTTTTTCATATAGATTTTTATGCTCTTGAATTTGCGATTCACTCGCGTCGACAACTCTTGTACTTCCTTCTTTAGAGGCTTTAGACTTACTGGTCTTTTGTACAAATTCGATAGCTTCTTTTTCACTCATACCTGCATTCTTCATCAGATATTGAATATCAGTTACTCCTTTACCAATCTTTTTACCACCAGCGAAAAGCCCCAATCCTGGAACTGCAGCTGCCATATTCCATAAAGCGTCACCACCTTGTCCGTGTTTTAATGAGTGAAATAATGCTGTAATGTCAGCTCCCATCCCTATTCCTGGAGCCATCCCTGCAACACCTAATCCAAGCTGTGTCTTTAAATATGAATCTAAAGCTCCTTTTGTAACTTCAGAGTTTTTAGTTTCTACATTTTGATTTTGTTGTTTAATTACTTCTATAATATCTTTTTTCATCGTTTATATACCTTTTCTTCTTGTCTCTTCTTTTCAGGCTTTTCTAATTCTCTCATTATAGCCTTATATCCATAATCTGAATATTTAATAGCAAGACTTGGATATCCTCTATACCAACTTATACCATTGTCATCTATATATTCTACCAAATTTCCTTCAGAGTCATATTTTGAAGTTTCTAGACCTAATCCTTCAGATAGCTTGCTTTTTACTTTCGAGAATCCAGTTCTATTTATCCACTGTCTTCCAAAAGTATAATTAAATTCATCTATGATATCTCTAGCTTCTTCTTTTCTTCCAGCTATAATAAGACTTCTAACCTCTCTAACTGTTTGTCTTTTATAGTAAGACACTCTATCTCTAGTCATTTTTTCTGTTTCAATACTTCTTCTAAATAGCCTTGAAGGAATACCACCTAAAATAGGGAGTGTTTTACCCCAAGCTTTTCTGAAAGGAACGTCTCGATATCCTTCGTGCCACCAAGGTTTGCCTTCCATTGCTATATCCCAAGCGGCATCTGAAGCTTTAGCAATATCGTCTAATTGAACAGGAGTAAGAAATCTTGTAGCCATTGTAATAGGAATTCCTTGTTCCTCCGAAAAAGAATCTTGCATCATATCTGTAACCATACCAAAAGAACCTACCATAGCTAAGGAATTTACATAATCTTTAAACATCAAGTCTGAATCAAGCATTTTTTTTCTGTTTCTTAGTCCATAATATTGTTCTTCACCAGTAAGAACTTCAGTATATTTTTCTCTAGCCCACATAACAAACTTTCCTCCAGCAACTCCTCCTGTTCCTAGTTGTAAGATAGGCATAAGGTTTCCATATAAAGCTTGGTCTTCTATTTCTTTTTTCATAAAAATAGCCTGTCTTAAACCGAATCTTTTAAATATAAATAAAGCTTTCCAATTAGGGTCATTAAATAAAAATGGGTCTTTAGTAAAACTTCTTTGCATTTGAGAGTCTAAAGCATATCTTGTCATACCTCTTTGTACTTTTTCTTTTATAGCAATTCCCACTTTTGATGCTCCATAATCTCTAGCAAGTATCTTCTGCTTGTTAGCCAATACATCTTTTTCTGATAATCCTATCTTTCTTAACATATTTTTCGCCCATTTTTTTCTTATATTAGGGGCAATTGTGTCTAAAATACCAAAACCTTGTTTGTCTCCAGAAAGTATTTTAGTCCATTTCCTTATTTGTTCTTCCATAACTGCAGCAGAAAACATCTGATTCCACTCGTTTATTCCTGTAAACCCACTCCATTTAGAAGCTTGTCGTGTAACTTCTGCAATAGCAGCTCTAGGATTATTTCTAATGTTTGATGCTACATTTAAAACCTTTTCACCAGTCTCACCTATAACGTCTATACCACTTCTCATCACATTTCTATTTTTCCCATATATTGCGTCTCTGATAATCGTTCCTGAAGGAGTTTCTGTCCACTTGACAGCTCTTTTTGCAGCACCTATCTGTAATATTGGGTCATTAGTCATTATCTCACTAAAAGCAGTCATAACTGTAGAACCGCTCTCTCTGATAAAATCTCTCATAGTTTGTTTGTTTTTTCCTTTTCCCCACATAGGATTTCTAGCAAACGTAGTCATAACTTTTAAGGCAGTTAAAGGGCTCTGCATCATTGTAGATATAAGAGGTTGGGTTAAATTAACAATAGGAGCAAATCCAGAAGCAATTTTTGTTGTCATCTCCATATTATTAATGGACTGTAGAAACTTAGCCATAGTAGTTCTATTTTTAAAATTAAAATCTCCAGTAAATCCCTCTATAATCATTTCAAGAGCCAATTTTTCATTTCTTGCTCCATAGCCAAAAACATCCATCCCTTGTTGTACAAATCCAAATCCCTCTCTTTTTGTTATGAGATGACTATTCATTGGGTCAATCTTATCTTTAAGATTATTTAAAAGTTTCATTCCAGGAGTAAAAGCTCTTGACATCTCTATTCTTTTTGTAGCCCCAGAAATATAATCCTGATATAGTGATATAAAATTTTTCTCATAAAAACCAGATGAAGTGTCGGTTCCATATTCAAGAAATACTTCATTAAATGTTTTACTATCTCTTAACTTGAAATTTCCAAGCCTTCTACTTTTTTCTAAAGGAGCAAACTTCTTACCTGTTAAACTGTTCATTCCATTAGCTATAGTAGCCCAAACCTCGTACGGAGTTGGGTCACTTCCGTCTGCTCTTTTTCTTGCAATTTTCTTCCACATTGCACCAAAAGCATTAACATTCCCTGATTTAGCTTTCATTTGCTTTTCAGCTTTGTTAATCATAGGTTGTACTACTTCCATTATTATTTTGTTTAATTCTTCTAAATCTGCTTTTTTAAAATTTTTAATATCTTTAAGCTCAACAACATCCATTACCTTTGCCAATCTTTGATGCACGCTGTTTGTTCCATCATACAAGGTGTCTAAAATTTCTTTTCTAAACATTAAAGGAACATATGCATCAACATATCCAGCTACATTAATCCCAACTGATTTTGCGTCAAAAAATATTTCATTTGTTAAAGATTGTGTTGATTCTAATAACTCTAACTTTAGTTGTATTTTATGTTTTTCATCTCTAGTCAACTTTTTAGATTTTACTTGTTTAGCTAAAGAATCTATAAACTCTTGCTTTCCAGTAGCTTTCTTTCCTTGTTTAATAAGTTTTTCATTTCTAAGTTGAATTGACCTAAAATCATTCCAAGCCCCTCCTTTTTCTAGATAATTTTTCCACCAACCAGTGACGCTTTTTGAGAATTGAGGAGCTGCTCCTCCAAATAAGTTAGCAAAAAATTGACCTCTACCAGGGTCACCAAGTCCAACAATTTTCTCTAAAGCTGAATACCTTTTTGCTGTTTTTTGCTGTGTTCCTATATTAACCTCTTCAAGCATTCTTAAAGCCATCTTAGCATATTTGTCATCTAATTGGTCATATGCAGGTTTAAATACATTAAACATACGAGAAACAATACTTTTATCTTTATTTTTAATTCCAGCAGGATTAAATAGTCTCGTAGCATTGTATACCCAGAAATTTGTATTAACAAAATTATTTATATATCTTGCATCATCTACAGTTTTTGCTAATAAAGCTTTTTCTGCCCTATTTAGCATTGAAGGTTTTATGTCTTTTCCTGAATCAACAATCTTCTTTAATCTAGCAAATCCTCTGTTGTTTATTAAATAACCAATTGCGTCGTCCCAATCCTTTTTTGTGTAACCATTTTTACTTTTTTTGGTGTCATTATAAAGCTTTTCTATTACTTTCTCATTTCTCACTTTATCAAATTTTGTTGTTTCTCCCTTTCTTTTCTTAATTAAACTTCCATAGATAGCTCTGTATTCACCAGGTTTTTCTACATAATAATCAAAAAACTTTTTAGTGTTTTTTGCGTCTAGTTTAATCGTACCAGCTTCTTTTATAATTGTTTCACCTTTAGGTCCAGACGCTTCAGACTTACCAACTCTTATCTTCATTGTTACATTCCCTTTAGCGTCTTGAGAAATAGTCTCATCCAGGATACCAACCTTTCTTCCTCCTAAAGAAACTGTAGCTTCTCTTTTGGCTTTAGTTGTCGATGCTCCCTCACCTACCCTCTGATTATAAGCTTTCTGGTCCACTCCTTTAATGACTGGAGGGTCTTTCACATTTGGATTTAATAGTTCATATTGGATTTCATTTCCAAATTTTTCAGATTTAGCTGCAAGTTCGGCTTCTTGTACCGTTTTAGATTTACTAAATTCTAACTCTAACTTTCCTTGAGTCTTCCCTCTTCCATACCTAAAAGCTCCACCTATGGTTTGAAGTGCGCCAACTGTTCCAGCGGCCATTAAAAAATCTGCCCCTTCAGGACGCCTTCCTTCATATACTGGACCAGCTAATAATCCAAAGGTCCCTATTTCATAATTCATCCCTGCAAACATCTTACTTTCAGGGTCATAAAGCAATCCTCTATCAATCCTATGACCAAGCTTTGTTTTTCTTTTTCTATAAGCCTCTGTTCCAAGTTTTTTCAATCCATAATAAGCCCAACCCATTTCTGAAATCTTTCCTTTATTAAGAAGCTCATCTGGAATTACTCTTAAAGCCCTTGAGACTCCTCCAACATATCCTACAAAAGCATTTTTAGCAAAATCTCCAGGCTTTGTATTTGACATCACTGACGAAAAAGCGTGTTTCCACATACCGTTCGTGTCTTTAAGATTAAAAGGAGTTGTACTATACCCAAGAATAGGTATTCTAGAGCCTGCAAATTTATCGTATTTTTTACCAGTCATCATTTCAATGGTTTCCCCATTTTCTAAAATTTCATCCCTGGTTCTTCTTGCTGATTCGTGAAATGCGCCGTGAGTTCCTAAAGCAGCTGCCTGAGGAAATCCGTGGTCAATAACATCGTCTACAATCTTGGACGCAGACTTATATGAGATATTACCTCTTCTCGCTAATACAGCCGCCGTTTTTCTTTTAGCTAATCCTGATTTTCCAAGTTTACCAGCTTTCATTAAAAGTTGAGCGCTTTTTCCTACAGCCCCTCCAGGTATAGCAAAAGCTGCAATATCTTCTTTTGAAGCAAAGAAAGAAAGCATTAAAGCAGCTACGTCTTGTACTTGAGAATACTCTATATTATTTAAATCATAGTATTTTTCTCCAGTCATCATTTCGTGCATCATACCACCAATAGAGTCGTTATAAGCTTTTTTATAAATAGCGGGCATACTTTTCCAAAAATCTAATCTATCTACTTCTATTTCTCTTGCGGACATATCGTCGAATTTTTTATATAAAAATCCACTTGACGAAGTTCTATTATTTCTGGTATTGAGTCCAGTTACGAGATTTCTTGTATTACTTCTACTTCTGTTGTTCCTTGTATGATGCGGCATTTAAAATCCTAATCGCGTCCTTGATAAGGTTGGTCTGGAAACATTTCTTTATGTCTGCCTAATTCTAATTCAAATATTTTCTTCAAGGATAAAGGGCTATTTTCTGGACTAACAAAAGCATTTGGATTTTTCGTTTTCTTTGCTACGGCTTTCTTATATTCGTCAAAAGCTTTATCTATCCTTTTAACAGACCCTTTGTAATTATACGAATCACTTGCTCCGCCAAACCAAGATTTGAACTCATCTGGAGTTTGAACTCTTTTTTCCTGTTTTTTCTTTTTTTTATCACCAGACGCAGCCTCTTTAGTAGAGTGCCACTTGGAATCTATAATTCCACTAGCTTTTGCATTTTTAATCTGGGTTTCGTAATCTCCAAAGTCTATATCTTTTAACCATTTCTCATCAACACCTTTTGATGTCATATATTTTTTTAAATCATCTCCAGACATAGCTAGGCCGAAAGGTTGTTCGTTTCCATCCGCATCAAATAAGATAACATTCTCTCTTAATGAGTCAGCAAAACTACCAACATAAGCGTCAATAAAACGCTCTCTCTCAAAATCACTTAATCCTTCTAAGTATGCTTTAATTTCATCTGGCTCATCAAGCCCTTCTTGTTCCACAAGAGATATAAAAGCCTGTCCTGCCTCTTTTTCTTTTTGATAATAATCAGGCCTTGATTCATATAGATATAGATAAAACTGTTCTTTTGATTCTTCGGAAAGTTGGTTTGGACTTTTCATAACGGGCTCACCTTGAGTCATCTTCATTTCCCATAGACCTGTCTTTTTATTCTTTACAAATTCAGGCATTTCGTCTACCGATGCATATTGTTTTCTAATGTCGTCGGAAAAAACCTCAAACCCAGTAGTTCCCTGATAGAGTCCAATAGCTTCTTGTACATTTTGCTGAACTTGAACATCTGTTTCGGGTGTCTGTAACCAGTCTAAATTTGGGTCACTTTTCCAATTTATTTGTTTATCGTTAAAATCATTTTGCCAATAGGTATCCATTGTAAGATTAAGAACTTTTAATCTTTCAAATGCTGCCATTTTTTGTTCAACTGGAGCATTACTATCTACAATTTGTACATCTTTCATATAAGAATCTACACGAGGACCTTGCTCTTTAAAATTCTTTTGAATGATTCTAATGTTTGCAAAAGCAGCACGACCTACGCCAATAGCTTCTCCTCTTTTTATATAATTTTCAATCATACTGGACGCATCTTCAGAATTCCCTAACTGCATTTGGTCGTTTGCTAAAGCAATTACATTAGAAGATTCACTCTCCCAATCTGTCCTGACCTTTACCAATTTATCATCTGCTAAACGAGTTTCTGTGACTTCAAACTGTCTAACCTGTTCATCGAATTGATTATCACGAAATTCTCTGTCTTTTTCCTCGCTCTGTAACATTCGTCTATTTTGTATCAACCTAGGAAGCGTATCGTTTAAAAATCTATCCACCGCTGTTTCTCTAGCTGTATTTGGATATATAGGGTTTCTAGCCATTATGATTCTCCTGTTTCATCTGCATCTAACCATTGGTCTCTCATAGCATTTGCTAAATCAGCCAATTGTGATGAATTTAAATTTGAATGCGCTTTGCTCATAAAAGAAGCCCAAGCTTGTTGTGAATTAGTTAAGTCTGAAAAATAGTTATCAAAATAACCCATTCCTCTTAACTGGCTATCACTCATTGAACTTCCCACTGCAACAGTGCTCCAAGGTTGGTACTCTGAATCTGCGGGTCCTTCTACTGGGTCAGACATTTCTATGTTTAGCGCAATATTTTGTTGTTTTGAAATGAAATCAGCTAAAGTTCCTTCTAACATACCTAATTGTTTAGCGGTTTGTTCTTGAGCTGCTCCATATTTTGCTTGAGTTCCTCTCCCTAATTCTGTAAATTTTTGTTCTCCAATACCTCTCGTCATTGTTCTTCTTGTTCCAGCACGACCTCCAACAAGCCCAGTAGTACTTTCTTCTCCCATCATTTCTAATAAGGTGTCTTGTAAACTTCCTTGAAGTTGTCCTCTACCAAATTCATATTGTTTTCCAATATCTGCAAATTTTTGTTCTTGCAATTCTCCTAAAGCTGTTAAAGACTGTTCATATCCTGGAACATCAAATGTACCAAAATATTTTCCATATTCAGTATCTTTCCCAAATCCAAATTGTGCTCCTGGGTCACCTAAAAATCCTTCTCCGTATCCAAATCCTCCAAGAGTTTCTCCTAAGCTTCCTAAATCAGTTCTAAATTGTCCTCCATAGGTTGTTTGGCCTAATAAATTATTTCCAGCATCTCCATACCCTCCACCAGTGTCACCACCAGTGCCACCAACATTTCCATCACCACCAGTACCGCCACCAAAACCACCGCCTCCAGGTTTAATAACGTCTGGGTCGCTCCCGAATCCGAAATTAGAAGTATTAAATCCTCCTGGTTTTCCAAACATCTTTGGATTAGTTTTCATAAAACTTCCTTGCATTTGTTTTAATATATCATCATAACTTGCCATAATTTTACCTTAATAAATATTGTCTTTTCAATCTTTCATTCATTAGTTCTGTTTCAAAGTCTCCTAATAAGTTTCCTCTCATTTTACCTCCAAGTTTCTTTTTAAACCCTTTTTTTGCTCCGCCTTCAAAAACAGCTCCTGCAGCAAGGTCTTCAATCGAGTGTTTAAACGATTTTACCCCTGTCTCTTTATCTGTTAATATTTCGTAAGGGTCAACTCCTTCTCCCAGTTGTGGCTCACCGACAGCCCATTCACGAAAACCTTCTTTAATACCTGAAACCTCTTTACCAAACGAATATATGTTAGATGCGTCTGATATAGCACTTGTCCAGTCTAATAAACTCTGTCCTTCTTTAGCGTCTTGTATAAAATTATTTGTTGACTGAAGGTCTGCGCTTAAATCTTTTCTTGCTCCACTATGAAATTTTCCTCCTGGTAAACTACTTGCTATTGTTGCACTATAAGGTGCTACAGATTTTCTTCCAAGTCCAGAAGCAAGCCCTCCTATTAAAGCTCCGCCGAGAGCACCTACTGGAGTAAAAGATAGCCCCATTCCTAAAAGCGTACCAAAAAGTCCTGCTTTGCTTCTTTTTTTCTGTCTTCGCTGCATTTCTCTTCCAGCAGTTTCTACTTTTATTTCATATTCTCTTCTTGCACTCTCTATATCTTGAGTTTCTCCCTCAATATCTCTACCGAGCAACGATTTTAATTCAGAGCCTTCAACCTGTTGTTGATTTTGTAATCTTCCAATTAGTTGATAAAAACTTGACATTATAACTTACCTTCCGTTAAATTTAAAAAATGTTCCACACTTCCAGCACCTTCTTCTGTGTTGTAGTGTTCTTTCCAATACTTTGCTAATCCTTCGGAACCTTTTTCAATAGGCTCTGGCACACGCCAATACTTAATTCTACAATGCAAAACACCAGCAGCAATATTAGTGCGAAGAATCCAGTCCCAAGTATCAATATCAGGGTCAATAAAGTGATAAGGGTCGACATTAAGAATATCTGCACACTTTTGCAAAAGTTCAGGACGAGCCGATATAAAGTTTTTACAGTTGTCCACAGCAGTCTCTGGTTCCACTTGCCAGAAACTTTTTGCTGGACCTTGTCCAATTTGTTGAATGTACTCGTACTTGCTTTCCACAAGACCAGTTGCATATACAATATCCAGTGCTTCAGGTTTCGCATATTTATCTCCTAACTGAACGCAAACATCTTTAATTAATTCCTTAATTTGATTGTTATTTACGCTCATTGTTTCTCCTCTTAAAGCAAGGGTAAAAAGTAGCAAGAATATCTTTATGTACTTCACCAATGTAAAATACTAAATTTTCTTTATTTTTGTCAACCTTTTTCTTTTTAATTTTACTATTCATATTACTTTGGTATAACATTGCTTCCATCCACTGTTTGTTCAAATTCTCCTGCACCAGTATGGCCATCTCCAGCTTCAGGAACTGCTCCATAGAAATTTTTACCAGTACCAGCTCTAACCCCACCAGAAAATATCTTAATAGCATCTCTTGCTGGTTTTTTTATATCAGAGTGTTTTGCAAATGTCTTTAATTCTTTATCCTCAGCTCTTCCTTTAGCTTGTACAAATTCTAATTCAAATATTTTACCAAACTCTTTTCTTATAATTTTAAGTCTTCCGTTGTGGTATTGTAACACTTCTTCTCCGTTTTTTAAATCAGATTTAGCAACAGCACCTTTTCTAACTTGTTTACTAGTTCCAGACACTATTTTTCTTCCCATTGTTAAAGCCATTATCTTTGTCCTTTTATTCTAAGATTAATTGATATATCTTGTATTTCAAAATCTGCTTGTGTTGGATTGCTTCCATCATCTGTAATTCTTAATGTAATTGACTTTTTATCTGCTGGAGTTGTTACTTTAAATTCCTGCGTTGTTAGAGCACTACTACTGCTAAAATTATTGCTATCAAATATATCGGTAGTTGCAGGAGAAACTCCATTATAATCTGCAAATAATTGCATATTATCTCCTCCAATATGAGTTATAAAAACTTTATAAAATCTTTTATCTACAGAAGGAATTCCAAAATCAATTTCTCCAGTATCAACTACTAAATTAGTTTGAGCTGCTGGAGCTGGATTATAATATTTTGTATTTCCATTTTCTTCCATATAACAAAGTTTGTCATCAAATATAACGAAATTACTTACTTTGTCTTGATGTAACACGCTTTCGTAATCAACGTGAACAATAGAATTTGTTTGTAAATCATAAATATAGCCATCTGGACTGCTATCAAAAGTTTCAGTGCTTGAATCATTAACTACAACCACTTGATTTTTTACTGGTATAAATCCTACTATAACATTAGAAGTAATAGCGCTGTTCCAATCTGTATCTTTTATGCTTGTAGATAGTTTTCTTACGTCTTCATCAAACGCAAATAATCCATCTTTATTTGCCCAAATTATTCCTATATCAGACTTTGTTACAGCTCCAGGATGTTCAACTCCTCTGTTTAAAAATTCTCCTTCTACATACCAACCAGCATCAGAACCTGAAGCAATATTAATAATAAATAATTTATTCTTTTTAAATACAAATAATTTATCATTAAATTCTATTAGTTTAATAATCTCATCTCCATCATTTGTTCCAATATCTAAATAATAACTTTGAGGAAATATATCATATTTTCTAACAGGAGTATATTGTATTCTATCTCCCATTTGTCTAGATTCTCCAACAGAATCTTTATATAAAACATTTCCTACAAAAGCTCTTTGATTTGCTACTACCGCTGTTTTATAGCCATAAGCGCCGTTTCCATTAAAAGTAATTTCTTTTTCATCTGTATTATACCCATTTATAGTAGCATATGTATCAAGCCCTGGTTGCTTTATTGCATAAGCTCTGTTATCAGCATTTACATTTTTAGCATCGTTCGTTACATCAAATCCACTCCCATCTACCAGAGGGTCAAACTCATCAGCTAAAGATATTCTTGAACCTTGTTCAAAATCTATGTCCAACAATAAAGTCCATTCATCATCTGGATTATTATTATCTCTTAAGTAAATTCTCATTCCTTGTATTTCAGCTGACTTAATTTGTCCGTCTTTAATAGAAACACTTATATTTGGGAATTGTCCATCTGTCAATGTAATAGTTCCGTCTGCTGATATATTTGTTAACCCTGTAGATACCAACGATTCTTGACCGCCATAGTAAACATAAGTTAATCCAAAAGCATAAGTACTTGCAGGCCATAGTCCATCTGTTCCACTAGGTAGTGTTTGTACTAGAAAATCATCTCCTGCAGCAGGCTCTTCTCCGTCTTCTGCTCCACTAGCTGCAGCAACACAATCTTTAGCATCACTATCTTCAAAATCTGCATTTAAAGGCCCAGGAAATCCACCATCAATTAAATCCATTCTTTCAGTTAAAGCAGCATATCCATTATCGGTTCTTTTCAATCTTTGTAATGCAATTTGCTCATTATTGGTATTCCCAAAATGCGCATCTGCAATACGCAAACCGCCATCTGCATAATAATATACTGGCTTACAATTATCAGTATCGCTTCCTAAATCTGCTGAATCCCAAGCATTAAAAGCTACAGTTTTGTTTCCAATATTGACTTCGCCATTACCGTCAGTATGGACTAAATATTCTCCAGCTGCACCACTCGCTTCTGGTGGAGCATCTATATTAATTCTGAATAATCCATATCCAGGTTCAAAATTAGCTATTCCAGTTAAATTAGTGTTGCTATGTAAATCATTATTAAAACTACCTAAAGTAGTAATTCTACCAACAGAACTAACATCTATGTTTGTAGCGGCAGATAAAAATCCTTCACCAATATCTTTTGGTGCATTCTTACTATCTAAACCTTTTTCAAACTTATTTAATGTTACTGTTTGTTTAGGCACTTCTCTTCACCTTTTCAAAACTACGCATTCCTCCAAGACCGAGCATACCAAGTAAGACTGTAGTTAATGTTGTCATATCAAATGTAGGTAAAACTATTTCATTTCCAAAACTATACAATACAAATGTTAGTAATGGTTGTAAAATATAATGATACCCAAGTGCAGTGGCACAAATCCAGCCCGTAAACGGCCTCCAGCCACTCACAAATTTTGAAGTATGTCCTGCTTCTACTTTGTTTACTTCTATTTGTGCTTTATTAATTTCAGCAATTAACTCAGCTTTCTCTTGTTTGTCTAAAGTAAATCTATCAACATTATCTGCAACTTTGCTAATAATATTACCAATCATATCTAATTTAGGCATTATTTCTTCCTATTCTTTTTGTTATTACATTCACAACCATTACCATACTTACACCAAGCATAGTGTGATGCAACTCCTAATATAAATCCTATTACAAATCCCATTTTATTTTCTCCTTAATATATTAACCAATTAAATCCTGTTTGTGCTTCATAGCTTTGAATGTCGTACATATTGATGTATCTTGTTTGAACAAAAACTCCAAACTTATTAGACAATTTCCATCCCAAAACTAATCCAGCATCATAATCCATACCATATTTTGCACTATTATAATTAAAACTATAATCACTCATTCCTTTATTGTAAGGATAAGCTGTTACCCAAAGATGAAACCAATTATCGTCTGTATATTTATAATAATCTGCACCTAACGATAATGCTAGTTCGTGCTGATAACCAAGTCCACGAGCATAACTTTCATTATAATCTTCTACAATATCTCCATAAATGTTTCGATAAAACTCTTCATCAGTTATTGCTACTACATTTCCTTCTGCATCAGTCCAACACCAATCCCAGTATTCCCAACCGAATTGAGTATAATGTTGTTTCCATTCATCTTTATAAGGACCATCTGCATATCCTGCTTCATCCCACGCTAGTAACCAAAATGGAATAACTCCATCAGGGTCAATACCTAGTTCTTCCCAATATAAATCTATTGGTCTAAAATCTAAATATGCTGGATGACTTCTTGCTGCAAGTCCTGCACTAAAATCCCAGTTTCCTTTATTAATTCTATATCGCATATCTACTGCTGCAAATTCTAAATCTTCTAATCCCATTGCATCATAGTTAGATTTAAAGATAAATTTAGGAGCTAAGTATCGTAGCATATATTCGTGATTATCAAATGATTCACCAAATTGAGTATGTTTAGAATATTCTAATACATATTCCCAACCTTTTGCCATACCATTGCCCACCATAACACTCTCATTGATTGGAGCTTCTTTACCTGTGTACCATACTTCAGGTTTATTCTCATAATCAAATCGTGCTAACTTTCTAATACCAAAGGTTAGAGAACCGTGGTCTTCTAACTCTTCTTGTAATTCTTGTAGTTGACCATTACTTACTTGATAAGTTTGGTTTTTTGTTAAAGGACTAGTTAAATTATACGCACCATATATTGTTCCAAACTTTAAAAAGTCTTGAGCATTTAGTGAGCACATTAACATTAATCCTGCTAATATTTTCTTCATTATTGAAATCTCCTTAACATTATTTTATCTATTTCTTCTTCTATTTCTTCTTTAATATCATCTCGGTCCAGTGTAAAAGACAATCCTGCTTCAAATCTTTTAATCTCTTTTCCTTTTTCAAACATAATAATTGTTGGTACTGATTTAATATTCCATTCACTTGCTATTGCAGCACCATATTCTTTATTGTCAATACTTGCGTGAAACCATTGACAGTTATCCATATGCCCTAAATCAATAGATGAACTCTTATTCCAATCTGCATTCACCTGTACTACTACACATATATTTTGACTTAGAAACTGTACTTGTTGTAAGCTCTCAAGGTTTGACTGCCCATACAATAAGGGCGATGACAAACATAAGCCAACAGCTAATAAGCATTGCATTAAGTATTTTTTCATCATAATTTTTCCTCATCTATTCTCTATTATGATTCGTTCAATATTCTTAACGTCTTCTTTAATTTCTTCCACGTCTTCTTGAGTATTGATAATCGTATCACGAATCATTTGGTCTTTTAAATCATATTCTGTCCGACTTACTTCAGGCTTGGGGAGTTCTTTAGCTTCTTCAATATCGGATTTTAAACTAAAGTATACTCCAACCACCATTACAAGGGTCACTACAACCGAAGCAATCGTTTCTAATTTCAATGTTAATTTAGTATCTTTACCTAGTTCCACTTTTTTTACCTTTCACCTTTTTATTTTTATTACCAAATATTTTATCCCAACGTTTAGCCCATTCAGTTTGAGATATACCCATTCTTGGTTTATCTCCTTTTCCTACTCCATTTGGACCATTAAACATTATGTATATTGTCCACCGATACAATTAGCAAGATTGTATGGTGCAGTTCCTATATTGTCATCATATAAATTTGTTGAATCTGCTGTTGTGGTTAATGGGTTGTTAGCTCCACCAATTACATCAAAGTCTTTTGCAGGTCCACCTGCAGCTCCAAATGTGTGGTCAATTCCACCAACGTCTCCACCATTACACAAACTTCCCAAACTTAAATTGGTTGTTTCATTACAATCTGTAGACTCTCTTAAATGATTATAGATTCCTACATCTGTCGTTGGCACTTTAGGTAATGCCATTTACTTAACCTTTTACTTTTTTATATTCTACAATATCTGCTTTCAGTTCAGTCACTTTTGCTTCTGCATTTACTAATTGTGCTTCTGCACTTGAAATTGCATCGTCAACATTTTGAACATCAATAAAGTCTATTACAGTAACATTGTTACCTGACGCATTCTGCATTACTTTTGTGTGTTTGATTTCAACCTGCTTGACACTAGACCCTGCTGCTTTTTCTGCTATTACTTTAGCCATTTTTATCTCCTGTTGTATTTTAAGTCGTCATAGTTTGCTTTTAGCAACTCTATTTCTTCTTGTTGTTCTTTAATTGCTTCTACTAAATAAGGGATTATTTCCTCATATCGTAAAACTTTATATTCTTTATCATCATCTGCTTTTAATGGAAGTTTCTTCTCATCAATCAAATGTGGTAAAATCTTTTCTACTTCTTGTGCTTTAAATCCTGCACTTAATCTTTTGTCATTTTTCTTCCAATTAAATGTATGTCCCTCTAATTTATTGATTACATCTAATCCATTTTCAATCTTTTCAAAATTCTTTTTTAATCGTATATCAGATGGAGTACTTGAAAATGCAATTACATCTTGGTCACAATGCACATCTTGGGAACTATCAATTCTCATCGCTTCTAATGAACCAGCTGCACCATCTGCAGTAGTTTTAAACATTAGTCTTCCTGGAACATCATTAGCTCCTGGTGTTCCATCTACTGCTGCACCCATATTAGCAATAGAACTTTCAAAATCTGTTCCATCTGCAACACACCAAACAATTCCACCACAACTATCATCATCTTGAATAATAGTAGATGTCCCTATTGTTCCACTTCTTGATTTGGTAAAAGTAAGGATAGGAGCACTAGAATTATTACTAAATCTTCCAATATTTAAGTGAGTATCTCCATTTCCTGTTCCTAATACTTGAAATGCAGCAGTTTGTCCAGTGCAAGTTACTGCTGTATCGTGTCCTATTAAAACATTATCAGTTCCACCATTAACAAAGAACAAATTATCTTCGCCATTGCCTTCTATTCTAAAATCTAAATCTGCTGAACCATCATTAAAGATTGCACCAGTGCTATTAAATCTCATATGGTTTTTTGCATTTACATAGTGAACTACATTATCTCCACTTTCTTCAAAAATATAACTGTTTCCACCACCATCTAAATAAAGTTTTTTAGTTGCAGTAAG
>VTLG01014499.1_pt1 | contig 49778 bp, 51 predicted proteins | sample 4694571 | NCBI WGS metagenome assembly VTLG01 (sample SAMN12604809, study PRJNA352737) | marine metagenome | biome: ENVO:00000447; feature: ENVO:00000209|ENVO:00000569|ENVO:01000036; material: ENVO:00002151; isolation source: viral sequences binned using virsorter ... | reverse complement strand
AATATTCACAAAGGGCGTCTCTAAACTAATTTCTGCGTATGTCCCATTTTTAATAGCTTCTCTCATATGCAAACTAAAAGTATCGGTGCAATCTGGATAAACTGCATGATCCCCTTTATGGTTCCCTAAAATAACCCTTGAAGCACCTAAAGACTCCGCTAAACCTGAAGCAACCGATAACATTATCCCATTTCTAAAAGGAACAACGGTTTTCTTCATTGTTTTGTGGGCGTAATGGCCTAGAGGTATGTCGCCGCCTTTTTGGAGCAAGTTTGACTTAAATAAATTGTTAATAAAACCCAAATCAATAGTAATAAGCTCAACATTTAATTTCTCACAAGATTTTTTTGCCCTTATTCTTTCTTGTTCATTATGTTTAGACCCATAATAAAAATTAACGGCCTTAACATTTTCATACTTAGCATATCTATAAAGCGCAACTGTTGAATCCATCCCTCCAGATAAAACAATTAAAGCATCTAGTTTACTCTCCATCTAAAAACCCCTTTTCTGAAAATTGAATATATTTTTCGTTTGATTTACTAACTTTTAATTTTTCAATTTTTCTATTCCCCAAATTCCCTTTTAAAATAGGTTGAATAAAGCTTCTACAATTATAATGAAGGGGAGGAGTAAACTTGTATCTGTTGGGATCACTAGGAGAAAAAACTGTTCCCGCGAGAGATTCGCATATAGGGGTTCTATTGTCAGTATGGTTATTAATAAAAACATAAGCTTCAACTTGTGGTGTAGCTTTATCCCCATATAAATATTCCATTCTAGTTTGGTTTACGATCTTTGAACCTGTCACCGAAGCGCCCGAAGAGATTGAACGACCTAAAACAAAATCTCCCGCAGCCTCTTGTAAATCTGCAACCAAAACATCGAGACTATCTGTATTAAATAAGCTCGTACTAAATTGAAAAGCAACCGCTGTCTTCAAATCAGCCAACTGTGATTCAACTAATAAATCTCTTTGTATCATTAGCAATTTACGAACATTAGAAGGCAAATCAAAATACATGGTTTCGAGTTTTTTATCAAAGTATTTAGTCGGTGGACTCTTGTATCTGCTTCTTGGAATTAATTTTTTAAATATTATTCTTGACCGTCTTTTGCTAAATTGGACATCTTCAGACAGTTTTTTACTTTTCGGGGGAACTTCTTTTTGAGCGTCAAAATAAGCTTTATGTGCAATTATGACCAGCGCATCTTTTAATTCGGCCTTATAAGGATAAATGCCCGACACTTTCAGTCCCTTGATCGCATCGGGCTTTTTAGAATCTGAACTGGTCCTTACTCTGACCATTATATCCTTTATAAGCTTTTCAGCGATTAAACTCAAATTACTAATCATGACATCTTTTAAACCATGCTCAGCGTCCCTTATAAATTTATTCATCTTACGCTTAGTAATCATTGCCACGATTAACCCCTAGAGTTTTTAAGCAACTTTAACCGTTCGGAGAGTTCAAGGTTTTCAAAATCATCTTCAGTAAATGAAACCTCACCTTTCCTTTGCTCTTCTTCACTAATTTCTGTGATTCCTAACCTTTTTCTAAGGTGCGTTTCTAGCTTTTTATCTGGAATTAAAATATCCGCCTGTTTTAATATTGATAAAGTCTCGGCCAGTTCTTTTCCTGCCTTATCACTTATTCCTGTAAATCTTATAGAAGGGTATTTTTCACGAGGGCCAAAATTCATTTTAATAAGTTCAGGAATTAAATACTTATTAATCGGGTCGGCTATTTCTTCAGCTAAATGCTCAAGCCCTGTTAAAAAGAAGTCAGAAAGATCATTAGAGAGTGCGTAAGCACCTGTTCCAGACATTCCCAATTCAAGGAAATTAGCCATAAAAGCCTTAATCATTCTTTTGTCTTCATTTTCTATACTAGTTTCAACTTTGCTAGGGTCATAAGTATTAGTTGAAAGGTTAATTTCAAACCCTTCGGGCTTAATTAAATAGTTTGACTGATGAGTTGTATATTTTTCTAAGGCTGTAATAAGTTTACTATATTGAGTTGATGACTGTTTCCCTTGTGGGACAGTCGCGATCGGAGTTGGGACTGCGAATTTTTCAATCCCAATGGCATTTAATTTATTATAATTATTTTTTCTAAACCAATTGCCATAGCAAGGCCTAAGTAAACTTATGCCCTCATAATTTGAACCCTCTCTTTCGAGAGTAAAAAGCATTAAATATTTTGCAGGAATTGAAACTTGTCTTCCAACATCGCCATAAGCTCTTTGATCAACGCTTAATAAATCCCCAGTTTGATGGTCTACATTCCATCTCTCAATGGTTTTAGGTGAACGCCAACTTAAATTTTTTATCCCAGTATATGAGGTTAAAAAAACATTTCCTTCTTCATCCCTCACCGACTGATTTACAAAATTTTTATGAGTAACTTCGAACATGGAAAAACCAAATTCGATCATGGTCAAAGCTTCAGAAACAAAACGGGGGAATGGGACTTGCATTGATTCAAAAAGTATTTTTTCTATTAGTCGAGCATCATTTTTTTGGAATTGCTCATCACCGGCTGAAACGATTTCGACCGAGGCACTTTTAATCGGGTTTTTTACTGCTGACAATGCCATTTTAATTTGAGGGTCAGACCTTCTCATTTTGTCAAAGACATCAGCCCTTTCGCTATGTTTTAAGGCGTCTAAATAGTCTTCATCAAAATACCCTGCATAAATTGAAGTTCCTGTTGAACCTATATCCTCAGGGTGAAAGTCAGGCGCTTCCAAATTGGCCTCACTCTCCAGACTGTCACGTTCATTTGTGTTCGTGCCTAATAATTTGTCAAACCATCCCATATATTCACCATTCGTTTAAAGTTACATTAACTATATTATTCGGAATGTGATCGTCCGTAAAATCATCAACCGTTTTTAAAGCCAAATAATTAAAAGCCCCTGTGAAGGCGTCGACCATATCATCATGAGCACTGTCAGGAAAATTTTCAAGTTCAATATAGAAGTCATCTTTATTTCTACAACTCTCTAAAATTTTAATATTCCCTGCTTCTGCCTGCGCCGAGGCTGCTCTTGCTGCTGTTTTTTTATCAACATTAATTTTTTCTGTGACAACTGCGTAGCCTGCTAACATTCTGGTGAAATTTTCAATCTCACCCTTTCCCGCGCCGCCTGGATCTTGAAATCCTTTAACAATAACATGAGTTCCGTCTTGTTTTGCAGTATTTAAAATTAAATTTTCGACCTTTAAAGCCGATAACCTCTCTCTTACTATATCTAAAACATAAAACTGATTATTGGAATCAATCGCTAGTTTAATTCCGACTGTATAGTCAGGGTCACCCTTATCCCCTTCGGTGAAATCGGTTGCTGCTCTGTCCCAACAACGAACAGTCGTTACTATTTTGGGGATTGCCTTTATTTCTTCAAAATAATGTTTTTTGAAAAACATCCCGGCACTTGCTTCAATATTCCAATTGCCTTCAAGTAATTGCAGCCTTTCAACTCTAGATAAGGCCCTTAAGTTTGCTTCGTAAGCAGGATCACTCTTAAGCAAAATTTTATTATCTGACAATTTAGCCGGGATAAAACTAAAACTTTTAGGAATCGAACCATTAAAATCCTCGATTAGTTGTTCTCTTGTATCAGCCCAAACAATTTTATCATCATGCCTTATAAAATATCTTATTAAGCCGCTTTTTTCCGGGTCGGGATAACCATCTTTATCGACATAAAAATCTATTAACTTTCGAACCCATGACTTTTTACTTGGGTTCGTGGTCGCCCTAATATAAGGCTTCACGCCTGAGATAGACCTATTTCTTGAAAGCATATAAAAGAACTGTCTTTGAGTAAAATGGGTTAATTCGTCAAAGTATATAACCGGGATTTGTGCGCCCTGCCAATCCAAAACATTTTTTTCGTATTCTAGGTGTGAGAACTTAAGCCTTGCCCCTGATGGAAATGACCATGACATGACTGATTCTTTGGGAGTTGCACCTAATAAGCTATAAATTGAGGCTGAAGAGTCCCATAAGCCGCCCTCATTTCTTACTTGGTTACTCGTTCTTCTAAAGCATACTCCCCCAGCATCTTTATTTTGTATATGCCTTAAAAAGTCTAATAAGAGCGCATAAGTTTTTCCCCCTCCGGCGGCTCCCCCATAAATGACAATATCAGCTTTTGATTTTAGAAATTCCGTCTGCGGTCCATGCTGAGGCTTGATAACAATATCATTCAAACTCACCCTCACGACTATTTGAAGGGATTTGCACTATTACATTGGGCATTGATGGAACGCCAGAAGTTTCAATATTGGTTTTATCGCTCCAGCCGCATAAATTTTTTAAGCAAAAGATTAACATTGTATTATTCCCGTCGATAGCTCTTTTAATGGCGGTCTGGATTAATTTAACTTTGGTTTTATTAAGGTGTTTTTCACGGTATTCTTCAAAAGTACATTTATATTCAGATTTAATTCTTCTTTTTATCGTGTCTTCTGAGCATCCCAAAATGTCTGAACACATTTTTTTTGAAGCATTTAGACTACACAAAGTCTCAAGCTGAGCCCATGTAGACCTATCAAATTTTATTTGAGGCCTTCTTTTTATCGCCATGATGCCTCCTCATTCCCCTTTTATCCATTTATGGGTGCAACTCTAAATTTTAAAATCTTTCAAATCGGGAATATGGTTGAAAAACTCTCCCCTTAAAGTATTAGACTTTTTAAATTTTCCTGTTAGTTCATAAGTTCTAGTCACGCAATTTGAATCCTGAATCCCTCTCATTTTAACACAACAATGAACCGCATCTATACAGACGGCCACATCTTCGAAGTATTTGTTTAAGTCTCGGGCTATTTCAAGGGTTAATCTTTCTTGAACTTGAGGTCGCCTAGCAAAAAAATCGGCTATACGATTTAATTTAGAAAGGCCAAGAACTTTATCGTTCGGCATATAAGCAATATGGGCCTTGCCAAGGATAGGGACGAAATGATGCTCACAACAAGAGTTAATTTCAATTCCGCACTCCAAAACCATATTTTTATATTCAAAGCTATTATTTTGAACCGTCACCTTAGGATAATTAGCAGGGTTTAACCCCTTGAACATTTCCTGCCAATACATTTTAGCAACTCTTTCAGGTGTTTTTTCTATCGAGTCGCCATAATAGTCTTTTTCGTAACGAACTAAATTATGTATTATTGATTGAAAACTTCCAGCGATAGAATTTTTTCTTTGTTCGCTTTCGGCTTCGTCAGGAACCATGTTTTGATTATCCTTAAAGTTCAAAATTATTTCCTTTTTACTTTTTTCCTATTAATTTTACTTTCTAACTTCACATAGGCCTCTTCTATAAATGCCTGAACTGATTCAAAGTTATTATATATTATCTTTTTTTGGTTTTCACTTAATCTTATTGAAGTATTAACTCTTTTGTCATCATATTTTCTTGGTCTTGCCATTTCTTACTCCTAGGGCATGTTTATAACTTTATGTATTTGAACCGATAATTTATAACTATTTTCTTCTCTTTCAAAAGTTCCATACTTAAAAATATATTGAATGGCGTCTTCAGTATTTTTCCCTAAATGGGGAGCCCCATCAATAGGCTGTATAAACCTATTCTTAGCCCTCATTCCTGAAAACTTATGCGGCTCTACCCCTTTTAAAAAAGGAAACAAAATTTTTAAATCGTCACATTCTCTTTGCAGAGTTTCGCCGAAAGGTTGCTTCGGACTTATTGCTACATGATCAATTAAGGGTCTCATTTCTGGTTTTATTTTTACTGATCCGTTCGTTTCTAAATATATATTAAACTCATGTTTCTTTAACTCCACTAACAACTCTAAGTCAAGTTGTAATAGCGGCTCTCCACCTGTTATCACAACATTTTTAACATTATAAAAATCAGTACTTAAGTTTAAAAGTGCATTGCTGATTTTTTCCGCGGTTAATAACTCTCCCCCGACAAAATCAGTATCACAAAAATAACAAACTGACTTTTTCCTATCTATTTCCCTTCCTGACCACCGATTGCAACCTGAAAACCTAAGGAATAAAACCGCCGCGCCTGCTTTTCCACCTTCACCTTCTATTGTAGGACCAAAGATTTCTTTAATTTTATATTTTTTACTCATTTATATATCCTTATAAGCAACGTCACTTAATAAAGTTTCTATTTGTTCCCAGTCTAATTTTAAAATGGCCTCTTTGGGGAGTTCAAAAATTGCACTATTTTTTTCATTTTCTCTTACCTCAACTTTAAAACATCTTACAAAACGGTTCCCCTTAAGCTTGCTAAATTCAAACTCTCGATTGATCCACTCAAATAAATATTTAGCGGTTCCCTCCATGGATGGGTTTTTCATTATTCTTAAGTTTATAATATTAAGTGAATGCATATTCTTAAGAGTTACTAGGTGAGGGTCTTTGCTACTAATTAAAGTAGTATGATCGAACATTTCATCGAGATGCTTTTTTAACCATTTTAAATCTCCAAAGTCTTGAACCCATCCTGTTCCCTCTTGTAGGCTATCGCTTACAAAATGAAAATGAAAAGACCGACTATACCCATGTAAATATTGACAGTGACCTTTATCGGCCCATTGCCTATGACTACACGGATAATTAAAAAAACTTTTTGTTGAAACTACGCTAACCATTTTCATGACCCTTTTATGATTTGAATTATCTAATTTTAAAACTGTCATAAATCCTCCTTGATTAATCCAACTTTAATAAGATGATCCCTTGCGGCAATTGCCATTCTTAAATAGGTGTGAGGGCTAGCTGCAAAAACTAGCCTTGTTTTTGTGTGTTTATAAATATCGTATTGTCTTAACAGCCATCCCATAGCAGAAATATAAAAAGGAAAGCCGCTAATACCTTTCCCCCCATTAAGCCATTCAAACCGTCCACTTATTCTCCAGGCTTCATTCTTGCCTAGCCACCTTAATTGTTCAGGTGGAATTTTAAGCATTAAAAAATATTTTATTAACTTTTTTGGGATTCCTCTTGAGAAGTCGTTTTTATTAATAGTCTTTAGTTTGCCACCGCCCACATAAACTTGAAGATTCCCATATCTAGCAGCGGCCATCCATGAAGAGACATCAACGCTATATGGTTTAAAATGCTTTATAAAATCGGTATCGCAAAACCCTAAAAGGTGACATTTCCTATTTTTGTTATACATAAGAATTTTTTTTACAAAATTAGGTCTTTTTGTCCCATGTATTCCACCGATAAAAACGTAATCATCATATTCATACATTCTATCAAGACTTTTTAGGTCACTCCCTCTTGTGAAAACGGGATTAACATCAAAGCCCTGTTTCTTTGACTCTAAAAAATTTTCCCATGTTTTCTTTTCGTTGCCTATTACATCAAGCTGAACCTTAGCCTTAACATTAAAGCCTGAGGCTTTATCTAGGAAATTATGATACTGATCGAGAGTTATTTTTTTCCCGATCGTGTGGGCCGTGAATGCACCTGAGTCTATCCATAATTCATATTTTTCTTTTGGGATTTCGCTAAAAGCATTAAAAAAGCCTTTATCAAAATAAGGGAAGGCAACTAGAACAAAAAATTTCAAATTTAGTCCTTATTCTATTGATAAAGTTTTATTGGTCCATTTTTCATTTAAAAAATTTTGTATATCTAATTTCATTTGATCAAAATATTCGGGTTCAGTTTTAACCTTAATCGTTTTAGTTATTCCATCGTCATTTGGGTCATGTTTATCAACTCCACCTAAATCAGAATCCCAGTCATTAAATTGTATTCCCAAATCTAATTCTAATTTTCCAAGGTTTAAATCATTTTTTATAGTATCATCATATTCATAAATTTCTTCTAGAACGTGAGGCAAAACCTCAAGATCCCATTCTCCCCCAACTGTATGAGTGTTAGCCGTAATATTAGCGACCTTTTCCTCGGACTTGTCCCATTCTACAACTCTCATTAAGTAACCTGTAAAAAAGCCATTTAAATCGCTGATACTATAAAACTCGTCTTTTAAATGTTCGATAGTTAAGTCTTTATACTTTTCCTTAAGTTCATTCCACCGATGGTGCCCGCCTATCAGCGTTTTGGTTTTGGCATTATAAACAATGCCTGATATGTCCTTAAAACGGTCCATAGACACCTTTAAAGACCGCCTAGCCTCTTCATTTATCTTCCTAGGGTTATATTTGGCAGGGTTTACTTCATTAATCGGTATATCCATCAATTTGGGCCTCCATGTATAAATAAACTTTATTTATTAAATAATGTTTATTTAAATGCATTACTAAATAAAATTTGTTTTGTCCAATAATGTTTGTTGTGGGGCATAAACCCCTAGACTTATGGTGTTTTGTGTTATATAATATACGTTTAGTATATAAAAATTATTGACCTTGGGTGCCCTGGGAAACAAATTTTGTTTATGGGGTAAATCAAGTTTATTTGGAGGTGTTAATGACTATTTACATTATCGTAAGAATTTTTTATAGGGCGCATGATCCACCTATAACCGATTTTATTGAAGCATGTAAAAACGAGAAAACTATTTTTAAGGCCATTAAAAAGCATTTTAAAAGTTTAAACAGGCCTGACTTAATTTTGGATGTTGATATTGATAATGAGGTGGAGAGTTTGGGTTTAGATGACTTAGATTTTGGTGACATTGTTGAATACAGCTTTATAAACCCAAAGTTAAAAAGCCCTTATGCTTCAAACCCATTAAATTTTTTGGATGACGAGCAAAAGACTAAATTTAAAACTGAAAGCTTTATAAGCTATGGCGTAATAAAAACACTTTTGAAAACCTGAAGGGGGAAAAATGAAAGTTCATTTAAATTATCATGAAATTAAAAATCTTATTATTTTGATTAGAGAAAATCGATTACATGACCAAGCGTACGCAAGTATTAAAAAAGAAGTTTTGGAGCCTACAAGGCTTAAGTTAATGAACGCAAAACATAAGTGCGAAAGCAAATATAGTAAAACAACTGAATACAATCGTTTAAAAAGTAAACTTAAAGACCTAGTCAAGCCCATGGGAGATTTACAATGACCGTTTTAACCGCGTGTCCAATTTGTCATCAAATTGAATTGGCCATGGATGAAACGTCGTGTCCAACATGTTCAAACTTAACTTTAACCAAACTGGTCGTTGACCGCTTTAACAAAAAAACTGAGGAAAATGAAAATGAAAATTGAAACCAAAGAAAAAACCAAAACTTTAAAATTAAATTATGATCAAGTCTGTTTTTTATTTGATATTCTAACAGAAAATTGCTGGGACGATCATATCATAATTTATAACCATGACAGAGTTGAAGTTGATAATGAACTGTCAAGTATAGATAAGTTTGATTTTAGTATTTTAACAAACAAATTACAAAATGCCATGCACCTTTTTGAACAAGACGATAGCCCATTAAAAGCAATGATTATCAAACAAAACAAAGCCATTAAAGGCTTTGAGAGTGTCAACGATACTTTACGTAATGAACTCGCAGAAAAGATTTGTGAAAATGAGATGTTAACGAATGAACTTAAAGATATGTGCGTTGCTTCTGCTGACCCGAGATTTAAAGACGATAATTAAAATTTAAAATAAAAAAGGGGTCATCCTTGACCCCTAATTTAACTCTCCAATTTACTTTTACTTTTACTTTGAGTTCTTAAAAACTTCCAAAACATCACTTAATTTGTCAGTGGCATTATGTAAATCAATTAATAACCCCTCAGCATATTCCGCTTTATCAGTCGCAGTCGTATGGTCGAACTCAGAACCTTCAGGACTTAAATAGTCAAAGTAACTGTCCTCAATCTCATGTAACCGATCAACAACATCATTAATTGTTTGTTCAAAACCGTCCAAAACAATTTTTTTGTCGCTAGCCTGAGCCTCCAGGGCCGTTGATACTACTTCAGTCACATAATCAGTCATTGCGTTTACATCATCAGGATCTAAAGAGGCGGCTTGCCTTTTTAATTCAGGAGATTTTCTTTTACTAACTTTCAAACCTGAACCCTTTTTTGACTTTTTGTTAAGGTCTTCTTTCCAATGATAAACTTGAGCCGGATTAATTCCAAGGGCCTTGGCAATTTCTCTACTAGTTGCCTTTTTTAAGTCATGTAATTTAGTCACCTTTTCTTTCAACTCAATTGGATACCGTCCGCCATTGCGCTGAACCTTTTTAATAGTTGGGCCAAAATTCTTTTTAATTGTTTTTAAGCTTTCCATAAATCCTCCATTTTTGTTTAAGTTAGTTTATGCCTGCCTGCCTGCGTGCCGTTTTTTAACCTCCCGGCAATTTATTTTTCGTTAACCTGAAGTTGCTTATAAAGATCACTGATTGCCTTATCTATTTCTTTCATACTTTCACCAGAATCGGTCCAAACATCGCAAGGGATTGAATGATCGGCTAAATCGTCAAGCAATGCCTCCAGTGCGCTGTTAACAATACTTTGCTGAAGTTTGTTTAATTTTACTGTTACTTTTTTTCCTTTTGTCATCTTTTTCATTTTGTCCTCTTTTGTTTTGTTTTGTTTCTATATATATATTATATAACACTTTATGTTATAGGCAAAAAGGATAATGCCGCATTATGTAATATTTCCAGGGTATAACTGACTAAATTTACAGGAATTTTTTAGGAATTTTTAAGAACATTTAAGAACAAATAAGGGAATAAGGACCGGATAAACGGCCCTTGTTTAATTCTGCCCATTTTTTGAGGCGTTTAGCTTAACTTATAAGTTAAATAAATCATCCGATATAAAAAAGCTTTCGCCATTCTTTTCGAAAACCTCGTCCTCAAATTTTTTAACGCCGTTCTTTAAAAGGTAGCTTTTTATTAACTCGTGAACCTCTTTATTAGCGGCAAAAAAAACTGCCTGTCTTGACTTAAGATATTCTGTTTTCATTATTTCAAAAGCGCAAAAATCATCGGTGGGCAAAAGAACACTTAACATGTTTTCATCTTTTTTGACCCTAACTTTTCTTAAATATGACTCTTCCAAAATGCCATACTTTTTTAAAATCCCTGATCCTTTAATTAATTTTTTTAGTTCCCTTTTCATTTTTCCCCCTTTCGTTTTGTTCCTATATATATATTATATAACATATTGGGCTATAAGCAAAAAGGATAATGCCGCATTATGTAATATATACGCAATATAACCGACTGGATTTACAGGAATTTTTGAGGAACTTTTAGGCACTTTTAGGAACAAATAAGGGGATAAGGGCCGGATAAATAGCCCTTATTTAATTCTGCCTAATTTTTGAGGCAATTTTTTTATTTATTTTTTGATTAACCGTTTTTAATTGCATACTCTCTAACTTTTTTAGGTATATCCCCTGACCACCGTCCCGCTATCAATTGCTCTTTCGTTACTCTGTAAAGAGTCTTGTTAAAATTAACAAAATGGAATGTGCCATCTTTATCAACATTAATTGCCCAAGTAAGCCTTCCATTTTTGTTAGTAAAAATTTTTAGTTGTTTTGTTTTCATTTTTTCCCCTTTCGTTTTATTCCTATATATATATTATATAACATATTAGGCTATGGGCAAAGGGAAAGATGCCGCATTATGTAATATACACGCAATATAACTGACTAAATTTACAGGAATTTTTGAGGAACTTTTAGGCACTTTGGGGGAGAGCAAGGGGAATAGGGGCAACCTCAATAGAATTTAGTTGCCCATGCCCATTTTTTGAGGCGTTTTTGCTTAATTAGCCATAGAACATGTTTAACTTATTTAGCTCGACTTCTTCAACTTCAAATTCTGTATTCTGCCATTGTTCGTCGTGTTTGCTTTTAAAGGAGACTGCTAAAAAGGCCGTGAGTCTTTTCTTAAGTTGATTGTTAATCTTACTATAAAGCCATTTATTGTCTTCTAACAATTTCCAATTATACCTAGCGCAATAATCACTGATCATATTTACAGCTTGCTTCCTATTTGTAGCGACTCCGATAACCCCGTCCTCCTGCGCTTTAATTACATATACTCTTTTCATTTTTCCCCCTTTTCGTTTTGTTCCTATATATATATTATATAACATATTACGGTATAGGCAAAGGACTTCTTACTGTATTGCACAATATTTAGGGGTTATAACTGACCGTTTTCATTGGGGATCGTTGGATTTTTTAAGAGGTTTGAGGCAAAAACAGGAACATTTAAAGGCACTTGGTCCGGAGATCCTTAACTTTGCCCATTTTTTGAGGCAAACTCCCATTTTTTTAAGGCCTCCAGATAACTATAAAAGCAATCCTTGCAAACACTCATCAATTTATCATCCTCTTCATGTTCTTTAGGGAGCTCTTTATTACAATAATTACATTTCATTTCTACCCCAAAAAAAAAGGGACCAGTTGCCGATCCCTTTTTTAATGATTTTTATACTAGTTAAATAAGCAACTTCGAAGCAAAGTTGATATTAAATATTTTATAATACACTTTAAGCTTCTTGTAAAATTCTTTTTACATGGTCTATTGATGCAACTATATCGCCAAGGCCACCTTTCCTTTTTATCATTTCTATAAAGCTTATCTGCTTCCAAAACCTTTCGTCTTTTTTGGTCCTACAATAAATAAAAGGCGCAGCTCTTAAACGCTCCCCATGATTTAAATAATACTGATATTCCTTAGGGGTTTTTACTTCAAAGGCACAAAACCGTCCCCTAAAGACCCCTATGACATCGCTTGCCCCATTAATTGCGTATTTTGATGAATGTTTCCTCATCACCTTCCCATCGAAAAAGCCGGAGGACGGGTTCTTCCAAAAAAACCCGTCTTTTAAGGAATTTAAATAATCCAATATTGCGGCTTCAATTTGACTCTCTTTAATAGGCGCCATGTTTTAAATCTCTAAGCATAATTTTAAGCTGAATCGGGTCAAGGGTATCAAACCGACTCGGCAAGTCCTCAGTGACTAACTCATGCCTTTCAATAAATTTAAAAACCTTTAAAACTTTATCTTTATTTTTTGTTAACCAACTGGGCTCTTGTTTAATTTTTACTAGATAATACCGATAAGTTATTAAAGCCAAAACTTCAATTTTATTTAACTTCCTATCCTTTAAATTATCTTTTTCAAAAAGCTCTTTATATTTCTCCTTAAAGTTTATCATAAAACGTTCCTTTGCCTAAAAGCTTCTTTTATAGCTGTGAAATCTATTTTCTTATCTTTTGTGTATAGGTTTCTATTTGAATCGTAATTTAAAAAATACATTGTATCCTTAACAGTTTGACCACGATGTTTAAGTATTCGGAGAGTTGGATAAAAAGAGTCCTCGATAGAAAATCTTTGTAATATATAAAAAAATTGTACGAGATTTGTAATGGTTTTGCTACCTCTGATGTCAGTCATACTAATAAAGCGAGGAGTGTTTTCGCTTATTTCTGATGCTGTATGAGCGACACAGACAAAAGGTTTTTGTGTTCGACTAATAAGTTCCTTTAACTGCCAAACGAAAGTTGACTGTTCTGATGGGTGAATGTCGCAGTAAAATTCACTCGTAGTTAAGTTGTCATAAAAAATAATTGCAATATCATCCCTTAAAAAAGTTTCAGTCATATAATCTTTTTTCTTTTGTATTTCACCCCTTTTAAAATATTCAGGCCATGCCATTTCACTATGAATAATTAACTTGTCAGTAAGACAAAAAAGGTCTTCTTTTTCCATATGAGTTGCTGCCAATAAAAATTCTATTAAAAAATCCTCTTCAGTTTCTTCACTTAACCAAACTAAAACCTTCTTATCCTTCGGGCATCGCCTTAAAGAATCCCAAATCATTGACCTTGTTAAGGTTGATTTTCCCCCATGGGATACACCTAAAAAAAGGTGCATGCTTCCAGGTCTAAACCCATTATGCTCTTTTAAAAAAGTGAAATCGCTATACCAGACAGTTTGGCTCCTTTGCTTAACTAACTCGTGACATCTAGCCAAAACGGTTTTATTAACCTCTTTCATTAACTCTCCTCAGTTTGTTTTGTATTATAATACGATCCCCTCTTTCTGAAAGGCAAGCTTAAGTGGATCCACTTTTTGAACAGGCGAAGCATTTAGATAACCTTCAAACTTTTCACCAAAAAGCGTTGAAGGCTGAAGGTATTGATTCATTTTTGGGTCGGTTAACCAGTCGCGAGTTTTATTATCTATTACTTTTTTAAAATCCAAAACCGAGTAACTTTCGCCCATGCGCTTCGCAATTAACTTTAAACTTAAGCCTGAACTTGCCCTAAAATTTTTATTTGCTGTGTTATTTAAATATTTGATTACTTCTTCGGCCGTGATTTTAATTTCGTCCGTAATGGCCAGTTTTTGCTTCTTTTTTTGGGGAGCCTTAGCCTTACTATTAGTTTTAGGGTTTTCAACCATTTCAGGGGCATCTAGGGGCATATAAGAAGGGCAATATGCATGGGGCACGACCTCAGGTTTCACCTGAGAAGAAATTGGGGAGGAGTTCCAGTCCTGAGATTTTTTAACCTCATCACCTTTTCCAGTATATATATTATTATTATACATATAGACAGAATCTTGTTTTCTCGTTTCTTGATTCGAGGTTTTGCTAGGTTCTTTTTTGCTCCCCTTAGTGTTTATAGGCTTCTTGCCGGTTTTATAAACTTGAGTTGTAGAAACGAGAAACCAAGTTTCTAGAAACGAGGTTTTTACGGTAAAATAGTTTTTACATGGAGCCCCACGCCTTTCAATTAACAAGATGCCCAATTCGGTTAACTTTTTAAAAATTGCCCTTCTTTTATGCTCCCCGACCATGCATTCCTTTTCTATTATTTTAGTTTCAACATGATATTCCTCACCCTTTTCTCGTTGAACCTCAATTAAAAATTGCAAAACAAGAGCAGCGTCTTTGCAGTTTAATTTCTCCGCAAGCCTGCGATTAATAACAAAACTCGATTGATAACCCGCTGTGTATAAGATAGCGTCACTCATTACTTCTCCCTTTTTTTATTTTTTTTAGTTGTGACATTATACATTATATAATATAAAACATCTACGAAAAGAATGGAGGTTAAATGTTAGACGAAAAAATTAAGAAATTAAAAGAAAACTTTGACGACTTAATAAGGGCAATACAAAAAGTCCATGATGATTATGAAGCTATGGAAAAAAAGTATTGGAACCTTTATATGGGTCATCAAGAATTAAAACAAACTAAGGAGAACAGTTATGATGTTAAATGATGATCACGGGTTTAACGAGATTTGCTTACATTGCGGCAGAAGTTATTTCATACTCTGCGGATGTAAAAAAAGCAAAGAAGAGTTTTACAGTGAAGAAATAAGATGTGAAGTTTTAAATTCTATAATACAAGAACAACGATATGAGGAGGAGTCATTATGAGCAACAAGGGTATAGTTAACATTCACGGCAAGCAATACAAAACAGTTATTTTAAGGGTTAACGAGTTTCGAACAGAACCAAGTTTTCAGGGCTTCGGTATAGAAACTAAAATTTTGGATTATGGTTTTCAAACCGGATTTGTTGCCGTTCAAGCTTTTATTACTGATCCTGCGGGCCGGGTTATCGGGTCCGGGCTAGCTGAAGAGAAAAGAGGGGCAGGAAACATTAATAAATTTTCTGCATTAGAAAACTGCGAAACCAGCGCAATCGGGCGCGCATTAAGTTCAATCGGTCTTGGCGGTGAAGAATATTGTTCTGCCGATGAATTAGTTTTGGCCCTTGATAAACAAAAAAACCCACAAAGAAACTCACAAAAAAATCCACCACAAGACCCTGCTGTGATACCTCCCCCCGAAGGCATCAAGCAAAAGTTTAAAAGGGCTTTCGATGCGTTCGTAAGAAAACATGGAATTAAAAAAACCATGGAGACGGTCCAATGCAAAGATATAAAAGAAATTGCCCTGATAGAAGATTTAAGGTTGCAACAAATTGCGGATGAGTTAACATTAAAGCTACACAAGACTTGATTTAACAGGCCATACGCATGGGAACTTTTTTAGTTTTTTTATCTTATTTTTTATTAATCTCGCTTCTTTGGTGGCTCATTATAAATGGGCCACATCTTTAAACTTTCATTGACTTATATAATACACAAAATTAAAATTTAATTATGGCACAAGACATGAATTCACCTAGTAACACCTAGCCCAATTGCTGGGTGAGTTCATTTTTACTTAAGGTATTATGGACGGATATCAAGTAGGAAAAAAAGCGTTTAGAAATAAACACAAGACCGCAAACTGCACTAAGTGCGGAGTCCCTATGCTTGTCCAAAAAAACAAAGTCCAGATGGTTTGCGACAATTGTTTAAAAGACCTTTTAATGAACCTTGAGCAGATGGCAAAAGACAATGCTAAAAGACTTAAAATTGAAAAAGATATAGAAAAAAGAAAACAAATTGAAAAAGAAAATAAAAGAAATTATTTAAAATCACATAAACTTAGAGTTAGGCTTAATGATATTAGTTTTAAAATGCCCGAAATACTAGAAAAGGTAGAGCGCAATTGTTTAAAATGTGACCGAACCTTTATTGCCAATGGGAAGTTTAACAGGATTTGCAATCGATGTGGTGAAATTAATGGAGAGTTATTAAGGACCAGTGAAGGGGATTTTTTTACATGAAAAGCAATAATGCAACTAGAGAACTTTTAGAAAAATTTTTTAATTTAAAAGGTTTTGAAGTTGATTTCAAAAAACATAAAAACGAAACTATTATTCGTGTTTCAAAAGGGCCTTATACTTATGGTGATTCTGGTAAAACAAAACTCGAGTGCTTACTCAAAATGCTCGTCTGGGTCGAGAGGCTTGGCTATGAATAATCGCCAAAATGCAATTAATTACGCGAAGCTTTTTATTGGGAAACCGTATCTTTGGGGAGGCGAAGGTCCAGAGGGTTATGATTGTTCGGGTTTTATTCAAGAAGTTTTATCTTGTATAGGACTTGACCCCAAAGGCGACCAAACTGCTCAGGGGTTATATAATTACTTTTCTAGAAAAGGTTTAGGCAACGGTATAGGACCAGGAAGTCTTTTGTTTTGGGGCAAGGCTATCGATCGAGTTACTCATGTTTCGCTAGCGATTGATTTTAGTCAACACATAGAAGCAGGAGGCGGAGGCAGGGAAATAAACAATCTTAGAAAAGCAAGAACTTCTGGTGCTATGATTAGAATAAGGCCTATTAATAAAAGAAAAGATTTGCTTGCGGCGATTAAAATTTAACAATATAATACTTATATCCAAAATCCTTTTCGTAAAAGACATGGAATCCTCAGTTTATTTTAAGTCAGTTAATAGAGGGGTGAGAAATCACCCTTCTATTAGTTTTGGGGAGTTTTTCTTTTGCTTGAGTCTTCTTTATATTGGCGAGTTATAATTTTATTAAGTTCAGTTTGCATTTTTTTGCTTTTATTGCCTGCATGGTTCATTGAAAATATAAATTTCATCCAATCGTCTTTGAGTTTTTGATCCTGTTCGTTTTTGTCGAGATACTTATCAATGATTTTTAAAAAATAAGGTATTGCTAATAAAAGTAACTTCATTAAATCCCCCTTAAAATTATTTGGTCATATCCAAAGCTATAATGTCGGTGAACCCCACGATCGTTTTTAAAAACCCAAATACAATAATCCTTTTTCATCGTGTATTTAAAGCTGAAATCATTAACTCTTTTAATGTCACAGGAGCCTTTTACGCTAACTCTTGGACCCTTAAAAACTATTGACTGATCTAAACCTATTTTTGACTGGCAAATTGACGTCCCATCAGTTTGTTTATACTCTCCATTGCAGGACAAAAAACTTTTTAAATTATAATCCTTACTTTGAAAAACTATCACGCCAAAGGCATGGGGTTCTTTTTTTGTAATTATTGAAACCTCGAGAAAACAATTCTCCTCAAGATTTGATGGGATATAATTATAAACAAACTTTTTCCGGTTCTTTAAAACCTTTTTAAAAAAAGCATCTTGAATTGATATTGACCTGTGACAAGTCTCAATGTTTAAAAAATCTATTCTAAATTGGTGTTTTATGGTTATACTATACTTTTCAGCTCTGGCGACCTCGCCGACCCCCACAAAGGGCTTGCTATTAATTACTAAACTTAGATCTTTCCGGTATGATTTTTCTAGGTTAATTTGTTGGACATTGCGAACGCATGAACTAGCAAAGGCAGTAAATAATAGTAAGCCCTTTATCATTTAGGGTCTTTTGTTGAGGGCCATACATCTTTCGACCAAATACCCTGCACTTAAGATAATAGATAAACCTTCTTCGATTATAAATTCAATTCGGTCATTTTCAATATCGAACTTATCAAAAGCAACTTTTTTTAATTGTTCTTTTTCATCTTGTGAAATATCTTTTAACTCAGGTATAACCCTTGACCAGTCGACCGCCTGAAATGCGATGAGCTCATCCATAAGATCAAAAAACGATGCAAAATTTTTAGTTTTTACAACTTTTTCAATAACATTTCCTAGCTCCATTATAAAATTAATAACAGGAATTATGTTTTGAACGTCGAGACTCTTTTTTTCTTCCATGAGTGCCCTCCTATAAGATATATAATATCTTAGATTATATAATCTTTATGGGCAATAATAGGTTTGATCTCTTTATCTTTATTTACTTTTTTTATAATGAATTTAACCATATTCATAATTGAGTTCTCGAAAGTCTCCTTAAGCCAACTAAGAAGAATTTTTCCAGTTATTTTATTTTTTATTAACCAGACTTGAATATCTAGAGAATGCTTATATTTACTTATTTCGTAGACGATAGGCATCACGGAAGGGTTATCATCGATAATTCTTAAATAAAAATCTCTCTCGGCGTTAGTCATAGCCATAAGACTCTCCCCTTATTTTTTATTTCTCATTTCTATTAAGTGGTTTAGTATTTCTTTTTGATTGCCTTTAATTTCTTTTATCTCGCTCTCCAAAAAATAAACGGTCCGATTTAAAGAGGAAATATCTTGAGAGAATCCCCACAAAGTAGAAGCCGCTCCAATTAAAGCAGCTCCCACCAAAGTTTGAACTAAATGTTTCATTAAACCCTTCCCTGGTTTAAAAAATTTAATCTTTAAAATATTCCAACGGCTCTGGCTTTAAAGGATTGTTGGGGTCATCCACATAGCCGCCATTAGGTCCATCTTTTAGCCCCTCTGGTATATAATCTTTAGGATAAGTTTCTTTAATTTTTTTAATCATATTAAACCATTTATTAGTGCCATTTATTTGGTCTTTAAAGATCATATCTAATTGCTCACCTTGAGGCGGATAACTTCTTACCCGCATTCTATAATAGTGCTCGGACTCCCACCGTCTTTTACAACTTAAGTCCCAAAAATTACCTAAGTCCTCTCCGGTTTCAGGGTCAACTAATTTTCCATCTTTCTCAATCGCGTTTCTATCTGAATCAATTTGAATACTCATTTATATTTCCTTTGATTAAGTCTCTTGGGCTTTTGCTATACTTTGATATTGATTAGTAATGGCACGATAATCGTCATCAGTTGCCGCACAAACAAAGCTACAGGCGCCATCTTCAAAACCATTAGCTGAATTTGTTATAGTGACATCATACCTAAGGGCATTTCCATAAAGATTGATAGCACATTTCCAGTCGGTAACCGAATTGTTATCAGCGGTGGTAATGGCATTACAGACAACTCCCCCTTCCATAGAAAAAGTTCCACCTGCGCCAAAGGCCGAACCCATTGTAAATCTAAATTGGCCAGTTCCTAATTTAGAACAAGAAATTTGTCCAGTTGTTTTTGGCATGGAAGCATCGCTTGCAATATAACAAGCGGCCACGGTACTTTTAGCTGTCGGTATTTCGGTATTCCAGTTTAAAGGAATAAAAGGTGCAGCAAGGTTTATTAAGTTAGATGAGGCATCATTAAAAGCTACGCCGACACAACGCCAAGGGTTATGAGGATGATAATCCCCAAAAAGTTCCGGTGAATAATAGGGGCCGATATCTGACATCTTAACATCACCTGTATCTGTTATATAAAGATAATAATAAGTGGATGCCGTTTCAGCCAAGTAAGCGTCTTTAGTACTCGTAGACGCTAAGTCCACCGTAATATTAAAATCGATTAATTGAAAACCAAAATCAAAATTTTTAGAATAAACATAAACTTGGGAGTGAGGAAAATAAGCCCGAACATTCGTGGCGCTACTTCTATAAGGAATAAAAGTATTAGTTTCTTTTCGATTATAATAAAAATCAAACGAACGAGTGGCAACGCAATTCGAAGTATCGATAACACAAACACCCAGGAGAGTTCGGTTGATTGAAACGAATGCACTTCCAGAATACCTTTTCCACTGTGAAACGCTTAAATCATACCAGTAATCTCCGGTTGCGGGACTTCCTGGTTCATCATCATCCCAAATTGGATTAGAATAAGTTACATCGGCGGTAGTGCCATCATTAGTTAAAAATACCCAGCCTAATTTCATTAAAGTGATTGTATCATTGTTAGCGAATTTAATTCGATTAATCGGGACACCCGCATTATCTAAAAAATAACCTCTTCGAACATCTGTAATTGCATTACTACTTCTAGGAATGCCAATAAAATATTCAGTCCCTCCTGACCCGTCCTCTAATTTAAAAGCACAAACTTTATCGTTTAAAGAAGTAATTTCACTCCCGATGTTATCAATATCAATGGCATCATTTTTTGCATTAAAGTTACTATTATAACCGTCTGTCGTGTCAGTCCCTATATTCCATTTCCATCCAATATATTGGCTTGGTCTTTCACCTTTATATCTAGTCCATTCTTGATCACTCGCCGCCGATTCATTTACTAGACAGGTGTTATTGGAACCAGGCGCTGTCGTTAATCCTGTTATAGCTATATCGGTGCTACATGTAACCGATGAACCGTTAACATCAAAAACTAGGTTAGTTGTATTTCCTGTGATTGTAACGGTCGCGGCTGAACCGTGAGGGTCTAGAAAAAAAGGTTGATTAGAACTGGGCCTTGTAGAACCCGAAACAATTCTATTCGCCGGAGAAGTTATTTGAGAAGCATCTAAAGCATCACCGCCTAATACTAATGAATTAAAATAACCAGTGCCCCACGGCACTGATGCGCTTCCTAAACCTTGACCGGAAGTAGCGGCAAGGGTTGAACTATCACGACCAACAACATTTCCAGCCAATGCATTATTAAAATCGTTAAAAAAACTAGCTGTGATAGTTTCACCCGTCGATCTACTTGTTAATGTTCCTGTTCCCATTATAACTCTCCTTTTATGCGACTTTAGAAGTTCCAATAACCGCGAAACCGACTAAGCTCGAAGCGCCAGATATATCTATATAACCATCGCCTACATCGTTTCCTATTTGTCTTAATTTTAAAATTGACGTAAATCTTTTAGCATTTTCTTTAATTTCTATTATTTTAAAAGCAACATTCCTTTCAATTTTAACCGCGCCTATTTCTCTAGGTATATTAGTTATAGATTCATTAACTTTTGCAACGTCCACCATAGGAAAAAATTTATCATCGGGCACTAATCTTAAAGGATAATCTATCAAAACTCGATCTAACAATTTAGAATTTCTAACCAAAGAAGTTTCAACCTCGACTTCTAATTCAATTTTAGGATATTTAAATTCAGCAGAAAGAGAATTTGCTATACTTAATTGAGTGGCTTCTGTTGTTATAAAATCTAAAGAAATTGATTTTTGACGATAACCGTAGTCCTCTAAATAGTCTTCTTGGACTTTTATTTGCTCGCCAACTTTAACCGCTGTAAAAACTCGTTGTTTCCCATCATTCTTTTTAGATAATTTTAAAATATTTTGTCGGCCCCTTTGAGAGTAAGGCCCAAATAACTCTAAAGATCCACCGCTATTTTCTACTCTGTTTTGAACAATCATTTCATCACTAGAGTTAATAATAAAAGTTGAATTAGAAGCCTGCAACAATTTTGACAAAGCGTCACGGGTTGAAATATTACTTAATTTCGACCCATCGTCTATTGTTCCATTATAATTAGGGTTTATTTTAGAGGTATCAAAAGTTAAAACGCTAGTTATATCAGTTACATTTAAAATTTTATCTAGAGCCGTTTTAAAACTAACTCCATTCGTAATTAATCCGGCGGCGACCCTCACGGTTCTAATGACAGAATCTAGACTTAAAACCCTAAATTTAATTTCCCCGGTCTCCGCATTTTCTCGTGTTCCCTCTTCATTAATCAGACCTTTAAAAACAGTCACGGCCCCATTAGAGTCATTGTATTCAATTCTAACTTTGGTTAAATCTCGACTATAACTAAAAATTGAACGCCAATCCCATATTTCACTTAAAAGCCCATCACTATTCACGCATTTAATGCTTACATCACCATAGTAAAATATTCCAATATCATAGTCTCCGGCATCTATAGATTTTTTCATTGTAGAAACGCCCGCGTCTACAACATGGGCGGAGACTTCTTGTTCTGGCCCGTAAGTCGTCGCTGTCAATTTAGGCGTAAAATAAACTTTATATTGAATTGGAGTCATTTTAGCTACCTCTAAATACTTGGGACTAATTCCATTCCACCAAGGTCAACGGGATTCGTATAAATATTTTTATTGTATTTTAATTTATATGTTTTTGAAATTTGAACTAATTTAGCGTCTTTTAAACGCCATCCGGGAGCGGCATATCTAAAATGCTTTGATTCATATCGTCCGCCGCAAGGATAGATTATAAAAGGGTCTTCACTCTCAAGCAAAGTAAAAGCCAAGTCAATATCAACACTATAAAGTGAGTCAACGCTATAATTTTTAAACCGAATACTATACCCGAAAGTTTCCAATGATTTTTGTACACTAAACCTCCCCGATAAGGTTCTTTTTAATTTTGAATTCCGATCTATTTTAACGCTACTAACCACGGGATAGCCCGCGAAGGTTCCTATTTCAGACGTTGCAATAAATTGAGATAAATATTTTTGTGCGTTAGTTGTTTGCGTAGTATCAATTGAAATTTGTAGCCTAGTCGTGGTTACAGAATCAAATTCATAATAACTAGAATCCTGAGCAAAGGCCGTTTCAGTTATATTTGTTTTTGTTGTCCCGCCGATGGTGGTTACATTGGCAAAATGTGTGAAGGTGCCGCCTGAATCATATTTAATTGTGAAGGCTTTAAAGTTACAATCGAGTATTAAAATTCTATCAATTGTTTTTGAATCGAATGTAACAGTTAACGTTTCTGTTGTAGAATCATTGGAACCGACCGACCGCCAAAAAGTATCAACGTCTAAATCTAAAATATACTTAGCCGATGCATTCCCAGTGCTTCCCGCCGAGCTTCCATCTTTTATTTTATTTTCATTAAAAAATTTTATTCCACCTGTAATTGCCATCTATGCAACCTCCTCCCTGCTAATACCGAGAGCTTGATTTTCAATTTGTTGAACCGTTAGAACCTGACTAGCCTCGTCACCGTCAAACCCTATCACAATTCCTGTTTGACCCTCACCACCAAAAATTTCATTATCTCTTGCGCCTCCGACTGCTCCGACTACTTCCTCGAAATTTCTAGTTGGGACGACTAACTCTCCGGGCATGAGTTTAGCACTAACCGAGTCAATGCCTGAAACTCCGCCTGTTATTATACCGCCATCCCTCATAGCAGGAGGCTGAGCACTTGCGATTTGAGCGATTTGTGCCCCGACTGCTACGGCCACCAAAGGGGCCAGAACTAAATTTAAAGGCCATGGTGTATTCCATGCTTTTATAATAGCGGCTGGAGCTTCGATCATCGCTGAGGCTATAGCCGCCGCTTTTCCAATTCCAAAAAGAGTTTTATTACTACTACTCATTAAAGTTGAAATTGTTGCTAAAGACGACTTTGTATTGTCAAACTCCTGCTTCCTTCTTTTCGCTTTTCTTTTGTCTTCCGCAGCCTCACTTTTTAGTTGATGCGCAAGCTCCCTTTTATGAACGGCCATAATAAATTTTTCATGATCAATCGTATGCTTCTTATCTTCTAGGCGAAGCTTCATTTCTCTTTTATGGGCTTTTAAAAGACGAGCTTCCTCAGCAAGCTCCTTTTCTTCCCTTGCTTTCCTCTTCCTTTCATCTTCGGCTTTTTCTGCTTCAGTCCTAATGACTCGATCGTCATCAAAAACTTCTCTTAAACCTTCAAGCGCGGTCCGTGTATTTTCTTTTAACTGCTCTGTGAACTCTTCTCCACCTTCGAGCATTTTTTCGTTACCTTTTGCTATCATTCTTTGTATAAGATCAGGGTATTCGGCAGCTGCTTTTTTTGTAGGCTTAATAAAAAAATTTTTGAGCATTTTGCCTACGCCCTTCCAAGTCTTAACTAGGTGTCCTGGCAATTCTACAAGCATGTCCTTAAGTAAACCTAAAACAAAAGTCGTAGTTTTAAACTCTTTCTTTATGATTTTAGTTTGACTCTTTATATAGCTAGATACAATTCTCCAAATCTTCTTCACCTTGGGAACAAAGTTTTCAAAATTAAATAACAACTGATCTAAAGCCAAGCCGATCCCAACGAGAATCGCACCTATTCCCGATCTAGCCAAAACCCTCAACAATCCTTTAAAGCTTAAACTTAAGCCGCTAACTGCGACCCTCGCAGCTATTATTCCCTTAGTAAAAAGAGCAAAGCCCGCTGTCAAACCTGCCAAATTAGTTGCAAAAACCAAAGACCTTGCCGCCATTTTGCCAAATTCATCACCGTCTTTTAAAAGGGTATTTAAGACTCCATTTAAAGTCTCTGCGAATTTGGAGAGTGGAGGGACTAAATGTTTTCCTATTTTTTCACCAACATCACCAAGAGTATTAGAGAGTTGTTTAAACCTTCCAGTCCCTTCAGCCGTTGCCCTTGCTTGCCCTCCAAACTGAACCTGAAGCTCTTTTAAAATAATTGCTTGGGCCTTTGCTACTCGTCCGGTTTCAGTAAAAGTTTTTATTTGTTCTTTCTGTTGGTCAGACAACTGAACGCCTGCTCGTGTTAACGCATTTACTCCTGCGATTGGATCATTCAAAGCTTTTCCGAGCATTATAGTATTTAACTTTAAATCAGTTCCCATCGCGGCGGACATGTTTAGAATTGATTCAGTCGCTTTGGGGAAAACGTCTTTCCCGATTTTTGTGAAAGTTAAAAGCAACGCCTGAGATTCAATGATAGCCTCATCACCAAAAGTTGATACTGACTGGAGCTCTGAAGCCATTTTTTTAAGCTCATCTGATGTTAACCCCGCAGCGTAGCCCGTAGAACGCAAAGTAGTTTCTAATTTTTTTTCTGCCTGCTCTTGAACTCGATATGTACTAATTAAGCCCGTGACCGTAGCGGATAGCCCTGCAAAAGCAGCGGTCGCCTTAAGTGCAATCGCTGACAAATCAGTTTGAAGTTTTTCCGTTGACTTCGTTACTCCCTTAAGACTCTGTTGGAGCTGATAAGTATCACCGTCAATTTTTACTGTTAAAGACTTCGTTGCCATTAATTCCCCCTAACATATTCAAGGCTTTTTCTTTTTTGTGCCCTCTTAAGAGCTATTTCTAGGGCTTCTTCTTGGTCTTCACTTAAAGGAAGAGGTTTTTTATCTTCTTCTCCAACTTTTTTCTCTAGCTTTAAACCATGCAGACTTGCTTTAAACTCACGACTTAAATTTTCTCTTCTTGATATCGCATCTAAACGCCAATAAATTTCATGCAATGGTAAGTTTAAAATATAATCAGTCGTAAATTTATACTGATAACTTAAAAGGTCGAAAATTTCTGCCCAATTTAACTGGCTTTTAGTGCCTTTTTCTTTTTGGTCGTTCGATCTTTTTTTTTATCAACTTCAATTTCTGTTAAGCTTGCATTATAGAGCTCATTCTTTGCCTTCTCTATCGAATCATTGTCAAACCCCATTGAAATCAACAAAGTGAAAAACATTTCCATCTGCTCTTTAACTGATGAAATAAATTTTAAAAGCAAGTTATAACCACCGACATTAGAAACCTCTTCATCTCCGGTATCTATATTAATAGTCTTTACTTCTTTTGCTTTAAATTCTTTCCCATCTTCGAATTTCATTAAAAATAAAATAATTTTGCAGATATCTACACTCATAGGATTTAAAATAATTTTATCAACATCTAGTCCCATTTTAGTTAAATTAATTAAGTCACTAGGTGTGCATGGTCGTAGATGATAAGTTTTGTCTGGAATGGTTAAATAAAAACTTGCCTCTTTTGGAATTAAATCTGTAATTTTATAATCTTTCATTTCTATATCTCCTTTAAAAACTTTTTAAAATTTCATCTTTAATAAATTTTTTAGCCTCTGCCAGAGATACAAAATCAATATAATTTTTCCTATTGACTCGGTCTTTAATAACCCATTCCCATGGAGTCCCAGACAATCCCGGTTTTTCTTTTTTCCTTATATCAAAGCGGTGATAGTTGTTAACCATAATTTGATATAAACCAGGACTCCCCTTTTTTACTTTAAATTCCATTTTATTCCTTTGATATTGTAAAACATAAAGTCAGTTTTAACTTCTTTTATTTTGTGTTGACAACTAAAATAAAAAAAACCTAAATCCGAAAGAATTGACTTTTTAAAAAAACAAGTGGGATGCAAGGGGGCAACTATCAAAATTGAAAAATGCAGCGAATATTTGCACATAAGATGCACAAAGGCAGAAAAAAGCAGAATAAGGTGGCTTGCTGATAGGTACGCGAACGGAAATTTAAGTTTATGGGTTATAAGGTCGGCGCTTGAAATGCCCAGGAAAAAAATAAAGGAAACAGAGTTGGATTTATCGAGAAGGTATAAAAAAAAGAAATACTAAAAGGGACTCCTACACCCAGCAAAGTATGGGCCAGGAGTCCCATAGGCCTAAGAAGGCGCAACGTATCTTACTTTAAAGACTCCATCTTTAGCTGAATCATATAAGCATTTGACAGTAACCTCAGCGGCACTGAATGCATTTCGATTAAAGTTTAGCGGAGCCCCGACCGCCTTTGCTCGGTAGACGTCGATTTCAAAAAGTTCTTGATTTCCTTTTTTCTGGGCCATAACAACGGCTCCAAACTCAGGGAAGATTTGGTTAGCGGTTGCCCCGACAGTAACATCCATTGACTTGTCATTAATTGGACGCACGTAGAACTCAGCGGTATCTCCAGTCGTAAATGCCGGTGTTCCTACTTTGCTAAGCGTTAGCCCGAAGGTTGCGTCAACTGCATCCCCTGAAGCGACACTTAGTCCACTAGCAATTAAGAGCGTATCATCAACATATGAACCGTCTGTGCCTCTACCGATGTCAGCGTCACTTGATAAATACAAACTAACTACTTGAGCCGCCGTTGCCTTAATAATGTATTTTCCAAATTTTAGATCCGCCGCATCACCTGAAGTAATTTCAACTGCATCTATACCATTGGCGGCATGTTTAACTGAAGTGCCTTTAACATTAACAAATCCTGAAATTGAACCGCCTGACTCTGCTGCGTTAGTAGTAGGAGCATTCCCCAAAAACAATTCAAAAACAAAATCAGGGTATTCTGAAAAACTTAAAGCTAGTTCGGCCGTGATCGCTCCGTCTTCACTTGCCCATGGAAACTTGTTTGAACCTCCCAGGAGGTCAATTGTTTCGCCTGCTAATGATAAACTTGATGATTCTAAAACTTTTAAAATTCCATAGAAGGTTCCATCAGCCCTTGAATAGGGGCTGCAGCTGTGAACTCCGAAGAGGGATCTTGGATCTGAAAGTGCCATTGTAAAAACTCCTTTTTTATTAACCTATTGATGTATTTAATTGTATTCCGATTGCCCTATACTCAAAAGATTGATTTAAACTCTCCAATGGAATAGGGGTCATTAGGTCAATGCTTAATAAATTAGCATTAGACTTAATCATAAAATTTTCTTCAAAGATTTCTTTTAAAGCTCTTTGATACCGAAACATTCTTGACGCAATGTCAGTAGTATTTTGGTTTGCTAAAATAAGAGCGATTGAAATGCTGTAAGTAAGAACCGTACTAGGACCAAAACCATCAGCCTCTATTCCTTCAACTGCGTAAAGAATAAAAGGGTCATAATTCATAGTAGTATGGTCAAGGTCTTGTAAAAAAAAAGCATTCGCGTCTAAACTTGCCAATGTTATCGAATCAGCCTTTTCACTATTTATGGCAGATATCTTTGTATTAAGATTTGAAGTCATAATAGTTTTTACATCTGACATTAAATTATCTAGATCATAGGTCATTATTTTTTCCTATATTTTCCCTTTCCTAATACTTGATCGACGTAATCCTCAAGGGTTAAAATCCATGCTTTTAATCTTTCTTGATAAATAGTTGCTCTAGCTTCTTTAACTTGTTCAACACCTATGAAAATAAACGGTCTTTTCGGAAGTCCTGGTCGCCCTTCTTGGTGATAAATCGGATACGGAACGCCTTTTTTATTTGTGACATTCGTTCCTAATTCCATCGACCTTTTTGAAACAATCGCTACGCTGTTAGGGTGACCCTGTACTGTCAAAGACGCCATTAAAAGACCTGAAGCTCTTAAGATAGGATAGACAAAGCCCCATTCATGTTTTTTGTAATACTTTGTTGACTCTGCTAAGTCGAAGTATTTTCCTGGGCCTTTCCTATCTTTTGGCGCAATAGATGCGTTCGACCTGAACCAAGTATCTTTCATTACGTCAAAGGCTGGTCGCAAGTCATCAACTTGCTTTAATGCTTTTCTTATCGCGCTTCGAAATTTTTTCTCAGGGTCGACAAGGACCGTCATGGCTTCATTTTTTTTTACCATTGGTCTTTATCCCTATCAAAAACATGGTCAATGCTATCGCTTACCGCGAAGCTGTCTACCCCATCATTTGCAGTCTTTAAATCGGCGTCTGACAGTAAAAGGTCACCCTTAACAATTTGTTCTAGCTTTTCTTTAGCCATCACAGCTAAGTTTGAAGAACTATCTTGATCAGTAACTGGAATTCCTGTTTTAACCGCTAAAATAGTTTTAACTCTTGCAGCTACTAATTGAATTGAAATCGTTTTTAAAATTTTAACTGAATTACTTGCGGTGACAGGCGTATCGTATTTATTGCCGATGCGACCGTCAATGTAAGCATCCTCTTGGGCAATAAACTCATCAACTTCAGCCGATGTTATTCCAGAACTTGAATAAGCTAAATTTTTAAACTCTGATTGAATATCGCTATTAGTTGAATAGGCCATTTATGTCACCTTTTTTTTGGTCTTCTTTTTTCTAGTTTGCTTGGGCTTAACTTCTAACTGTATGCACTCAATTAAACCATCATTTTGAAGTTCACTAATAAGCAAAGAACCTATTTCTTCTTCATCAAAAAGACTAAGCTCATCACCTGCCATTTTTACAATGCTGTTGCATTTAAAATTTTTTAATGCCTTATACATTATGACTCCCTTTAAAATGACAGAGGAGAGTTATTACTCTCCCCATATCAATTTAAAATTAAGCAACTGCGTTTTTAACTAAATAGGCAGCCGATACATTGCTTATAAGCATGTCATAAGAATCTTCAACTAAAATCCCAGTGGACTCCGGAGGATTGTTTATTGCATACTTGTAAACTTTTCTAGGCTGGGATTGTTGAATCCTATAACCTAAAGACACCTGATAAGGTGCGGCCCTGTCTGGAACAACTGCGAAGATCGCATTCTTTCCAAAACATGCTGACAATGAACTGGTTTGACCTTCAGCCGCTGATTCATACATTGCACTTGAAATGATGATTTTTTCTACACCAAAGGCAACGGCCAGTTCCTCTTGACTTAAACCGCCTGCTCTATTGTATTTAAACCCTAGAGCGTCTAATAGTTTACTTGAAAACCTAATTTGGTTCCAAACTTGCCAAGACATAATTAGTGCGTTCGGTGCCTCACCACAAGCACTGATAATAGTGTCTCTTGCGGTTGCAGCATCACCCAGAGGATCACTATTTGAATAGTCATTCCAACGCGCCGTTCCAGTCAATGTTGTGTTCTGTGTCAAAGTTGCGGTATCTCCCAGAACATCTCCAAGACTTTTTTCCTTTTCGATCCATAGCAACGTGGTTAGGCCCAAAACTTCATCGCGTAAGGCATCATAAGGTTTTTCAAGATTCATCTTATCCCATTTTGAAACAATCCCCTCTAATCCATGACCCTCGATGTTAAAAGTTGATTGAGACCTAGCAATCCCCTCAACTCTCCTATATTGTCCTTTCCCACCTGCGTAATTGGTTTCAACTCTTAGGTGATTTGTCCCATACTTTGCCAACTTTCCTGAAGTATTATTAACTCTTACCTCAGGGAGAATTGACTCAGAGGCGTAGCCCTTTGGTATATAAGCACTTGATGCTTGCGTAAGCAATTTATCGACGATCGCTGTCATTTGAGAACCCATACTATACTCCTTTTAACTTTTTAAAATTTATAAAACAAATTCAGGCGCGTACGCGCTAAGCATCAGATTGCGTAGCAGAGAACGCGGTTACTCTAACTCCTATAATATCGTCAGAGGCTCCGGATTCGAAAGCGATAGCGCCGACAAATTCGTGTTGGGCATCGGCTATCTCGCCCTTGCCCACGCCTGTTGAAGTCAAAAAGTTTGACTGGGCAACGGCCTCAGCAATTTTTAGTTTTGCTCCACCGCCCGAAAGCGCAACCTCAACCATATCTCCACTTGAAGTTGCAGAAGAGTTTTGCGCAATACCAATTGCTTTTCCATTGGCGGTGCATTCAACGACCGTTCCAGCGGCACTGAATTTTACAAAACGGTATTCGTTAATCACGCCGCCTGCCTTAAATGTTACTAGGTTTTGTGGTGTAGTAGCTGCCATTTTTCTTTCTCCTTTTTAATATTAAATTACAGAACTGATAAAATATCGTTATACTTTTCTCTCAAGTCTGGGTTTTCTGATAAAACATTCCCGATTGAGATATCTAAGGGCATGCCTTCCTTTTTACTTTTTTCTTGTGCCAGTTGAATAACTTTATCTTCTACATTTTCAATGGTCACAGCCTCAGCCTTAGGCGAACTCATGTTCCCTTTTTCAGATAGTTTTAACTCAGAAAAAAGGGCAACAAACTTGTCCATATCACCAGCGATAAAAGCTTCCCTTTGGGCCTCACAAACAACGCCTTCACTCATCTTTACATCAAAGGCTTTATTTTTTTCTTCAAGCTCTTTTGTTTTTTTAATCTCTGCCATTTCTTCTTTAATCCCTTCATTTTCTTTCATTTCTAACTCTCTTTCACCTTTAATTTTTTTTAATTCCTCTTCTTTTTCAAGAAGTTTAGCCTCTAACTCTTTAAGCTTTTCCAATGCTTGCTCTAGAGACATTTCCTCTTGCATTTCTTCTTTTTCTTCCATCTGCTTTTCTTCTTCCATCTTTTTTTCTTCGTACATAATTTTTCCCTCATTTAATAGGTTAATATCTTCACTTAAAACAATTGGAGTCATAGATTTAACGACCGGACGATTGGTTAAGCCAGCACCGAAAAGAGTTGCCCCAAACTCATTTAAATTTTCATTATCTTTATAATTAAAACTAAAATCCGCAGAGATATACCTAAAGGCTTTTTCTTTTAGTCTTTTTTCTCCTTGGGGAGTCCAATCAACGTCAGCCCATAATTCTTGACCATCATCAGATAGCCGCAATCCTTTAATCCACCCAGCTGCTTCGCCCTCGGAGTTGTGAGAAAAATCAATCATTAAATCAATTCCTCGCACCTTTTCCGAAAAGTTTTTAACCATTGAGGTTAAGTCTTTTTGCTTAACTTCTATCTCACGCCCGTCATGATGAAAGCTTCCGGCCCTTAAAAGTTGAACCCTATCAGGGATTAAATTTTCACTCAACAAAACTGGAATCGACCTATAATCACTCATTATATTATCCTTTAATTTTCCCCTAAACAGTTTGGAGATCCTCAATATACCTTTTTCTTAAATCTTCGAAAGGTGTTTTATCAATATACTGCGTGGGGTCATGTACATTAGAATCAAAGAACGCCTCTCTTCTTTCATAACAGGTGGAACATAATCCGCAATGAACCTCCCCTCCATTATAACAAGAATAAGTATTGTTCCAATCAACATTAAGTTGATCCCCAAAAGAAGCAATTTCAGTTTTTGTATTATTCACAAAGGGCGTCTCTAAACTAATTTCTGCGTATGTCCCATTTTTAATAGCTTCTCTCATATGCAAACTAAAAGTATCGGTGCAATCTGGATAAACCGCATGATCCCCTTTATGGTTCCCTAAAATAACCCTTGAAGCACCTAAAGACTCCGCTAAGCCTGAAGCAACCGATAACATTATCCCATTTCTAAAAGGAACAACGGTTTTCTTCATTGTTTTGTGGGCGTAATGGCCTAGAGGTATGTCGCCGCCTTTTTGGAGCAGGTTTGACTTAAATAAATTGTTAATAAAACCCAAATCAATAGTAATAAGCTCAACATTTAATTTCTCACAAGATTTTTTTGCCCTTATTCTTTCTTGTTCATTATGTTTAGATCCATAATAAAAATTAACGGCCTTAACATTTTCATACTTAGCATATCTATAAAGCGCAACTGTTGAATCCATGCCTCCAGATAAAACAATTAAAGCATCTAGTTTACTCTCCATCTAAAAACCCCTTTTCTGAAAATTGAATATATTTTTCGTTTGATTTACTAACTTTTAATTTTTCAATTTTTCTATTCCCCAAATTCCCTTTTAAAATAGGTTGAATAAAGCTTCTACAATTATAATGAAGGGGAGGAGTAAACTTGTATCTGTTGGGATCACTAGGAGAAAAAACTGTTCCCGCGAGAGATTCGCATATAGGGGTTCTATTGTCAGTATGGTTATTAATAAAAACATAAGCTTCAACTTGTGGTGTAGCTTTATCCCCATATAAATATTCCATTCTAGTTTGGTTTACGATCTTTGAACCTGTCACCGAAGCGCCCGAAGAGATTGAACGACCTAAAACAAAATCTCCCGCAGCCTCTTGTAAATCTGCAACCAAAACATCGAGACTATCTGTATTAAATAAGCTCGTACTAAATTGAAAAGCAACCGCTGTCTTCAAATCAGCCAACTGTGATTCAACTAATAAATCTCTTTGTATCATTAGCAATTTACGAACATTAGAAGGCAAATCAAAATACATGGTTTCGAGTTTTTTATCAAAGTATTTAGTCGGTGGACTCTTGTATCTGCTTCTTGGAATTAATTTTTTAAATATTATTCTTGACCGTCTTTTGCTAAATTGGACATCTTCAGACAGTTTTTTACTTTTCGGGGGAACTTCTTTTTGAGCGTCAAAATAAGCTTTATGTGCAATTATGACCAGCGCATCTTTTAATTCGGCCTTATAAGGATAAATGCCCGACACTTTCAGTCCCTTGATCGCATCGGGCTTTTTAGAATCTGAACTGGTCCTTACTCTGACCATTATATCCTTTATAAGCTTTTCAGCGATTAAACTCAAATTACTAATCATGACATCTTTTAAACCATGCTCAGCGTCCCTTATAAATTTATTCATCTTACGCTTAGTAATCATTGCCACGATTAACCCCTAGAGTTTTTAAGCAACTTTAACCGTTCGGAGAGTTCAAGGTTTTCAAAATCATCTTCAGTAAATGAAACCTCACCTTTCCTTTGCTCTTCTTCACTAATTTCTGTGATTCCTAACCTTTTTCTAAGGTGCGTTTCTAGCTTTTTATCTGGAATTAAAATATCCGCCTGTTTTAATATTGATAAAGTCTCGGCCAGTTCTTTTCCTGCCTTATCACTTATTCCTGTAAATCTTATAGAAGGGTATTTTTCACGAGGGCCAAAATTCATTTTAATAAGTTCAGGAATTAAATACTTATTAATCGGGTCGGCTATTTCTTCAGCTAAATGCTCAAGCCCTGTTAAAAAGAAGTCAGAAAGATCATTAGAGAGTGCGTAAGCACCTGTTCCAGACATTCCCAATTCAAGGAAATTAGCCATAAAAGCCTTAATCATTCTTTTGTCTTCATTTTCTATACTAGTTTCAACTTTGCTAGGGTCATAAGTATTAGTTGAAAGGTTAATTTCAAACCCTTCGGGCTTAATTAAATAGTTTGACTGATGAGTTGTATATTTTTCTAAGGCTGTAATAAGTTTACTATATTGAGTTGATGACTGTTTCCCTTGTGGGACAGTCGCGATCGGAGTTGGGACTGCGAATTTTTCAATCCCAATGGCATTTAATTTATTATAATTATTTTTTCTAAACCAATTGCCATAGCAAGGCCTAAGTAAACTTATGCCCTCATAATTTGAACCCTCTCTTTCGAGAGTAAAAAGCATTAAATATTTTGCAGGAATTGAAACTTGTCTTCCAACATCGCCATAAGCTCTTTGATCAACGCTTAATAAATCCCCAGTTTGATGGTCTACATTCCATCTCTCAATGGTTTTAGGTGAACGCCAACTTAAATTTTTTATCCCAGTATATGAGGTTAAAAAAACATTTCCTTCTTCATCCCTCACCGACTGATTTACAAAATTTTTATGAGTAACTTCGAACATGGAAAAACCAAATTCGATCATGGTCAAAGCTTCAGAAACAAAACGGGGGAATGGGACTTGCATTGATTCAAAAAGTATTTTTTCTATTAGTCGAGCATCATTTTTTTGGAATTGCTCATCACCGGCTGAAACGATTTCGACCGAGGCACTTTTAATCGGGTTTTTTACTGCTGACAATGCCATTTTAATTTGAGGGTCAGACCTTCTCATTTTGTCAAAGACATCAGCCCTTTCGCTATGTTTTAAGGCGTCTAAATAGTCTTCATCAAAATACCCTGCATAAATTGAAGTTCCTGTTGAACCTATATCCTCAGGGTGAAAGTCAGGCGCTTCCAAATTGGCCTCACTCTCCAGACTGTCACGTTCATTTGTGTTCGTGCCTAATAATTTGTCAAACCATCCCATATATTCACCATTCGTTTAAAGTTACATTAACTATATTATTCGGAATGTGATCGTCCGTAAAATCATCAACCGTTTTTAAAGCCAAATAATTAAAAGCCCCTGTGAAGGCGTCGACCATATCATCATGAGCACTGTCAGGAAAATTTTCAAGTTCAATATAGAAGTCATCTTTATTTCTACAACTCTCTAAAATTTTAATATTCCCTGCTTCTGCCTGCGCCGAGGCTGCTCTTGCTGCTGTTTTTTTATCAACATTAATTTTTTCTGTGACAACTGCGTAGCCTGCTAACATTCTGGTGAAATTTTCAATCTCACCCTTTCCCGCGCCGCCTGGATCTTGAAATCCTTTAACAATAACATGAGTTCCGTCTTGTTTTGCAGTATTTAAAATTAAATTTTCGACCTTTAAAGCCGATAACCTCTCTCTTACTATATCTAAAACATAAAACTGATTATTGGAATCAATCGCTAGTTTAATTCCGACTGTATAGTCAGGGTCACCCTTATCCCCTTCGGTGAAATCGGTTGCTGCTCTGTCCCAACAACGAACAGTCGTTACTATTTTGGGGATTGCCTTTATTTCTTCAAAATAATGTTTTTTGAAAAACATCCCGGCACTTGCTTCAATATTCCAATTGCCTTCAAGTAATTGCAGCCTTTCAACTCTAGATAAGGCCCTTAAGTTTGCTTCGTAAGCAGGATCACTCTTAAGCAAAATTTTATTATCTGACAATTTAGCCGGGATAAAACTAAAACTTTTAGGAATCGAACCATTAAAATCCTCGATTAGTTGTTCTCTTGTATCAGCCCAAACAATTTTATCATCATGCCTTATAAAATATCTTATTAAGCCGCTTTTTTCCGGGTCGGGATAACCATCTTTATCGACATAAAAATCTATTAACTTTCGAACCCATGACTTTTTACTTGGGTTCGTGGTCGCCCTAATATAAGGCTTCACGCCTGAGATAGACCTATTTCTTGAAAGCATATAAAAGAACTGTCTTTGAGTAAAATGGGTTAATTCGTCAAAGTATATAACCGGGATTTGTGCGCCCTGCCAATCCAAAACATTTTTTTCGTATTCTAGGTGTGAGAACTTAAGCCTTGCCCCTGATGGAAATGACCATGACATGACTGATTCTTTGGGAGTTGCACCTAATAAGCTATAAATTGAGGCTGAAGAGTCCCATAAGCCGCCCTCATTTCTTACTTGGTTACTCGTTCTTCTAAAGCATACTCCCCCAGCATCTTTATTTTGTATATGCCTTAAAAAGTCTAATAAGAGCGCATAAGTTTTTCCCCCTCCGGCGGCTCCCCCATAAATGACAATATCAGCTTTTGATTTTAGAAATTCCGTCTGCGGTCCATGCTGAGGCTTGATAACAATATCATTCAAACTCACCCTCACGACTATTTGAAGGGATTTGCACTATTACATTGGGCATTGATGGAACGCCAGAAGTTTCAATATTGGTTTTATCGCTCCAGCCGCATAAATTTTTTAAGCAAAAGATTAACATTGTATTATTCCCGTCGATAGCTCTTTTAATGGCGGTCTGGATTAATTTAACTTTGGTTTTATTAAGGTGTTTTTCACGGTATTCTTCAAAAGTACATTTATATTCAGATTTAATTCTTCTTTTTATCGTGTCTTCTGAGCATCCCAAAATGTCTGAACACATTTTTTTTGAAGCATTTAGACTACACAAAGTCTCAAGCTGAGCCCATGTAGACCTATCAAATTTTATTTGAGGCCTTCTTTTTATCGCCATGATGCCTCCTCATTCCCCTTTTATCCATTTATGGGTGCAACTCTAAATTTTAAAATCTTTCAAATCGGGAATATGGTTGAAAAACTCTCCCCTTAAAGTATTAGACTTTTTAAATTTTCCTGTTAGTTCATAAGTTCTAGTCACGCAATTTGAATCCTGAATCCCTCTCATTTTAACACAACAATGAACCGCATCTATACAGACGGCCACATCTTCGAAGTATTTGTTTAAGTCTCGGGCTATTTCAAGGGTTAATCTTTCTTGAACTTGAGGTCGCCTAGCAAAAAAATCGGCTATACGATTTAATTTAGAAAGGCCAAGAACTTTATCGTTCGGCATATAAGCAATATGGGCCTTGCCAAGGATAGGGACGAAATGATGCTCACAACAAGAGTTAATTTCAATTCCGCACTCCAAAACCATATTTTTATATTCAAAGCTATTATTTTGAACCGTCACCTTAGGATAATTAGCAGGGTTTAACCCCTTGAACATTTCCTGCCAATACATTTTAGCAACTCTTTCAGGTGTTTTTTCTATCGAGTCGCCATAATAGTCTTTTTCGTAACGAACTAAATTATGTATTATTGATTGAAAACTTCCAGCGATAGAATTTTTTCTTTGTTCGCTTTCGGCTTCGTCAGGAACCATGTTTTGATTATCCTTAAAGTTCAAAATTATTTCCTTTTTACTTTTTTCCTATTAATTTTACTTTCTAACTTCACATAGGCCTCTTCTATAAATGCCTGAACTGATTCAAAGTTATTATATATTATCTTTTTTTGGTTTTCACTTAATCTTATTGAAGTATTAACTCTTTTGTCATCATATTTTCTTGGTCTTGCCATTTCTTACTCCTAGGGCATGTTTATAACTTTATGTATTTGAACCGATAATTTATAACTATTTTCTTCTCTTTCAAAAGTTCCATACTTAAAAATATATTGAATGGCGTCTTCAGTATTTTTCCCTAAATGGGGAGCCCCATCAATAGGCTGTATAAACCTATTCTTAGCCCTCATTCCTGAAAACTTATGCGGCTCTACCCCTTTTAAAAAAGGAAACAAAATTTTTAAATCGTCACATTCTCTTTGCAGAGTTTCGCCGAAAGGTTGCTTCGGACTTATTGCTACATGATCAATTAAGGGTCTCATTTCTGGTTTTATTTTTACTGATCCGTTCGTTTCTAAATATATATTAAACTCATGTTTCTTTAACTCCACTAACAACTCTAAGTCAAGTTGTAATAGCGGCTCTCCACCTGTTATCACAACATTTTTAACATTATAAAAATCAGTACTTAAGTTTAAAAGTGCATTGCTGATTTTTTCCGCGGTTAATAACTCTCCCCCGACAAAATCAGTATCACAAAAATAACAAACTGACTTTTTCCTATCTATTTCCCTTCCTGACCACCGATTGCAACCTGAAAACCTAAGGAATAAAACCGCCGCGCCTGCTTTTCCACCTTCACCTTCTATTGTAGGACCAAAGATTTCTTTAATTTTATATTTTTTACTCATTTATATATCCTTATAAGCAACGTCACTTAATAAAGTTTCTATTTGTTCCCAGTCTAATTTTAAAATGGCCTCTTTGGGGAGTTCAAAAATTGCACTATTTTTTTCATTTTCTCTTACCTCAACTTTAAAACATCTTACAAAACGGTTCCCCTTAAGCTTGCTAAATTCAAACTCTCGATTGATCCACTCAAATAAATATTTAGCGGTTCCCTCCATGGATGGGTTTTTCATTATTCTTAAGTTTATAATATTAAGTGAATGCATATTCTTAAGAGTTACTAGGTGAGGGTCTTTGCTACTAATTAAAGTAGTATGATCGAACATTTCATCGAGATGCTTTTTTAACCATTTTAAATCTCCAAAGTCTTGAACCCATCCTGTTCCCTCTTGTAGGCTATCGCTTACAAAATGAAAATGAAAAGACCGACTATACCCATGTAAATATTGACAGTGACCTTTATCGGCCCATTGCCTATGACTACACGGATAATTAAAAAAACTTTTTGTTGAAACTACGCTAACCATTTTCATGACCCTTTTATGATTTGAATTATCTAATTTTAAAACTGTCATAAATCCTCCTTGATTAATCCAACTTTAATAAGATGATCCCTTGCGGCAATTGCCATTCTTAAATAGGTGTGAGGGCTAGCTGCAAAAACTAGCCTTGTTTTTGTGTGTTTATAAATATCGTATTGTCTTAACAGCCATCCCATAGCAGAAATATAAAAAGGAAAGCCGCTAATACCTTTCCCCCCATTAAGCCATTCAAACCGTCCACTTATTCTCCAGGCTTCATTCTTGCCTAGCCACCTTAATTGTTCAGGTGGAATTTTAAGCATTAAAAAATATTTTATTAACTTTTTTGGGATTCCTCTTGAGAAGTCGTTTTTATTAATAGTCTTTAGTTTGCCACCGCCCACATAAACTTGAAGATTCCCATATCTAGCAGCGGCCATCCATGAAGAGACATCAACGCTATATGGTTTAAAATGCTTTATAAAATCGGTATCGCAAAACCCTAAAAGGTGACATTTCCTATTTTTGTTATACATAAGAATTTTTTTTACAAAATTAGGTCTTTTTGTCCCATGTATTCCACCGATAAAAACGTAATCATCATATTCATACATTCTATCAAGACTTTTTAGGTCACTCCCTCTTGTGAAAACGGGATTAACATCAAAGCCCTGTTTCTTTGACTCTAAAAAATTTTCCCATGTTTTCTTTTCGTTGCCTATTACATCAAGCTGAACCTTAGCCTTAACATTAAAGCCTGAGGCTTTATCTAGGAAATTATGATACTGATCGAGAGTTATTTTTTTCCCGATCGTGTGGGCCGTGAATGCACCTGAGTCTATCCATAATTCATATTTTTCTTTTGGGATTTCGCTAAAAGCATTAAAAAAGCCTTTATCAAAATAAGGGAAGGCAACTAGAACAAAAAATTTCAAATTTAGTCCTTATTCTATTGATAAAGTTTTATTGGTCCATTTTTCATTTAAAAAATTTTGTATATCTAATTTCATTTGATCAAAATATTCGGGTTCAGTTTTAACCTTAATCGTTTTAGTTATTCCATCGTCATTTGGGTCATGTTTATCAACTCCACCTAAATCAGAATCCCAGTCATTAAATTGTATTCCCAAATCTAATTCTAATTTTCCAAGGTTTAAATCATTTTTTATAGTATCATCATATTCATAAATTTCTTCTAGAACGTGAGGCAAAACCTCAAGATCCCATTCTCCCCCAACTGTATGAGTGTTAGCCGTAATATTAGCGACCTTTTCCTCGGACTTGTCCCATTCTACAACTCTCATTAAGTAACCTGTAAAAAAGCCATTTAAATCGCTGATACTATAAAACTCGTCTTTTAAATGTTCGATAGTTAAGTCTTTATACTTTTCCTTAAGTTCATTCCACCGATGGTGCCCGCCTATCAGCGTTTTGGTTTTGGCATTATAAACAATGCCTGATATGTCCTTAAAACGGTCCATAGACACCTTTAAAGACCGCCTAGCCTCTTCATTTATCTTCCTAGGGTTATATTTGGCAGGGTTTACTTCATTAATCGGTATATCCATCAATTTGGGCCTCCATGTATAAATAAACTTTATTTATTAAATAATGTTTATTTAAATGCATTACTAAATAAAATTTGTTTTGTCCAATAATGTTTGTTGTGGGGCATAAACCCCTAGACTTATGGTGTTTTGTGTTATATAATATACGTTTAGTATATAAAAATTATTGACCTTGGGTGCCCTGGGAAACAAATTTTGTTTATGGGGTAAATCAAGTTTATTTGGAGGTGTTAATGACTATTTACATTATCGTAAGAATTTTTTATAGGGCGCATGATCCACCTATAACCGATTTTATTGAAGCATGTAAAAACGAGAAAACTATTTTTAAGGCCATTAAAAAGCATTTTAAAAGTTTAAACAGGCCTGACTTAATTTTGGATGTTGATATTGATAATGAGGTGGAGAGTTTGGGTTTAGATGACTTAGATTTTGGTGACATTGTTGAATACAGCTTTATAAACCCAAAGTTAAAAAGCCCTTATGCTTCAAACCCATTAAATTTTTTGGATGACGAGCAAAAGACTAAATTTAAAACTGAAAGCTTTATAAGCTATGGCGTAATAAAAACACTTTTGAAAACCTGAAGGGGGAAAAATGAAAGTTCATTTAAATTATCATGAAATTAAAAATCTTATTATTTTGATTAGAGAAAATCGATTACATGACCAAGCGTACGCAAGTATTAAAAAAGAAGTTTTGGAGCCTACAAGGCTTAAGTTAATGAACGCAAAACATAAGTGCGAAAGCAAATATAGTAAAACAACTGAATACAATCGTTTAAAAAGTAAACTTAAAGACCTAGTCAAGCCCATGGGAGATTTACAATGACCGTTTTAACCGCGTGTCCAATTTGTCATCAAATTGAATTGGCCATGGATGAAACGTCGTGTCCAACATGTTCAAACTTAACTTTAACCAAACTGGTCGTTGACCGCTTTAACAAAAAAACTGAGGAAAATGAAAATGAAAATTGAAACCAAAGAAAAAACCAAAACTTTAAAATTAAATTATGATCAAGTCTGTTTTTTATTTGATATTCTAACAGAAAATTGCTGGGACGATCATATCATAATTTATAACCATGACAGAGTTGAAGTTGATAATGAACTGTCAAGTATAGATAAGTTTGATTTTAGTATTTTAACAAACAAATTACAAAATGCCATGCACCTTTTTGAACAAGACGATAGCCCATTAAAAGCAATGATTATCAAACAAAACAAAGCCATTAAAGGCTTTGAGAGTGTCAACGATACTTTACGTAATGAACTCGCAGAAAAGATTTGTGAAAATGAGATGTTAACGAATGAACTTAAAGATATGTGCGTTGCTTCTGCTGACCCGAGATTTAAAGACGATAATTAAAATTTAAAATAAAAAAGGGGTCATCCTTGACCCCTAATTTAACTCTCCAATTTACTTTTACTTTTACTTTGAGTTCTTAAAAACTTCCAAAACATCACTTAATTTGTCAGTGGCATTATGTAAATCAATTAATAACCCCTCAGCATATTCCGCTTTATCAGTCGCAGTCGTATGGTCGAACTCAGAACCTTCAGGACTTAAATAGTCAAAGTAACTGTCCTCAATCTCATGTAACCGATCAACAACATCATTAATTGTTTGTTCAAAACCGTCCAAAACAATTTTTTTGTCGCTAGCCTGAGCCTCCAGGGCCGTTGATACTACTTCAGTCACATAATCAGTCATTGCGTTTACATCATCAGGATCTAAAGAGGCGGCTTGCCTTTTTAATTCAGGAGATTTTCTTTTACTAACTTTCAAACCTGAACCCTTTTTTGACTTTTTGTTAAGGTCTTCTTTCCAATGATAAACTTGAGCCGGATTAATTCCAAGGGCCTTGGCAATTTCTCTACTAGTTGCCTTTTTTAAGTCATGTAATTTAGTCACCTTTTCTTTCAACTCAATTGGATACCGTCCGCCATTGCGCTGAACCTTTTTAATAGTTGGGCCAAAATTCTTTTTAATTGTTTTTAAGCTTTCCATAAATCCTCCATTTTTGTTTAAGTTAGTTTATGCCTGCCTGCCTGCGTGCCGTTTTTTAACCTCCCGGCAATTTATTTTTCGTTAACCTGAAGTTGCTTATAAAGATCACTGATTGCCTTATCTATTTCTTTCATACTTTCACCAGAATCGGTCCAAACATCGCAAGGGATTGAATGATCGGCTAAATCGTCAAGCAATGCCTCCAGTGCGCTGTTAACAATACTTTGCTGAAGTTTGTTTAATTTTACTGTTACTTTTTTTCCTTTTGTCATCTTTTTCATTTTGTCCTCTTTTGTTTTGTTTTGTTTCTATATATATATTATATAACACTTTATGTTATAGGCAAAAAGGATAATGCCGCATTATGTAATATTTCCAGGGTATAACTGACTAAATTTACAGGAATTTTTTAGGAATTTTTAAGAACATTTAAGAACAAATAAGGGAATAAGGACCGGATAAACGGCCCTTGTTTAATTCTGCCCATTTTTTGAGGCGTTTAGCTTAACTTATAAGTTAAATAAATCATCCGATATAAAAAAGCTTTCGCCATTCTTTTCGAAAACCTCGTCCTCAAATTTTTTAACGCCGTTCTTTAAAAGGTAGCTTTTTATTAACTCGTGAACCTCTTTATTAGCGGCAAAAAAAACTGCCTGTCTTGACTTAAGATATTCTGTTTTCATTATTTCAAAAGCGCAAAAATCATCGGTGGGCAAAAGAACACTTAACATGTTTTCATCTTTTTTGACCCTAACTTTTCTTAAATATGACTCTTCCAAAATGCCATACTTTTTTAAAATCCCTGATCCTTTAATTAATTTTTTTAGTTCCCTTTTCATTTTTCCCCCTTTCGTTTTGTTCCTATATATATATTATATAACATATTGGGCTATAAGCAAAAAGGATAATGCCGCATTATGTAATATATACGCAATATAACCGACTGGATTTACAGGAATTTTTGAGGAACTTTTAGGCACTTTTAGGAACAAATAAGGGGATAAGGGCCGGATAAATAGCCCTTATTTAATTCTGCCTAATTTTTGAGGCAATTTTTTTATTTATTTTTTGATTAACCGTTTTTAATTGCATACTCTCTAACTTTTTTAGGTATATCCCCTGACCACCGTCCCGCTATCAATTGCTCTTTCGTTACTCTGTAAAGAGTCTTGTTAAAATTAACAAAATGGAATGTGCCATCTTTATCAACATTAATTGCCCAAGTAAGCCTTCCATTTTTGTTAGTAAAAATTTTTAGTTGTTTTGTTTTCATTTTTTCCCCTTTCGTTTTATTCCTATATATATATTATATAACATATTAGGCTATGGGCAAAGGGAAAGATGCCGCATTATGTAATATACACGCAATATAACTGACTAAATTTACAGGAATTTTTGAGGAACTTTTAGGCACTTTGGGGGAGAGCAAGGGGAATAGGGGCAACCTCAATAGAATTTAGTTGCCCATGCCCATTTTTTGAGGCGTTTTTGCTTAATTAGCCATAGAACATGTTTAACTTATTTAGCTCGACTTCTTCAACTTCAAATTCTGTATTCTGCCATTGTTCGTCGTGTTTGCTTTTAAAGGAGACTGCTAAAAAGGCCGTGAGTCTTTTCTTAAGTTGATTGTTAATCTTACTATAAAGCCATTTATTGTCTTCTAACAATTTCCAATTATACCTAGCGCAATAATCACTGATCATATTTACAGCTTGCTTCCTATTTGTAGCGACTCCGATAACCCCGTCCTCCTGCGCTTTAATTACATATACTCTTTTCATTTTTCCCCCTTTTCGTTTTGTTCCTATATATATATTATATAACATATTACGGTATAGGCAAAGGACTTCTTACTGTATTGCACAATATTTAGGGGTTATAACTGACCGTTTTCATTGGGGATCGTTGGATTTTTTAAGAGGTTTGAGGCAAAAACAGGAACATTTAAAGGCACTTGGTCCGGAGATCCTTAACTTTGCCCATTTTTTGAGGCAAACTCCCATTTTTTTAAGGCCTCCAGATAACTATAAAAGCAATCCTTGCAAACACTCATCAATTTATCATCCTCTTCATGTTCTTTAGGGAGCTCTTTATTACAATAATTACATTTCATTTCTACCCCAAAAAAAAAGGGACCAGTTGCCGATCCCTTTTTTAATGATTTTTATACTAGTTAAATAAGCAACTTCGAAGCAAAGTTGATATTAAATATTTTATAATACACTTTAAGCTTCTTGTAAAATTCTTTTTACATGGTCTATTGATGCAACTATATCGCCAAGGCCACCTTTCCTTTTTATCATTTCTATAAAGCTTATCTGCTTCCAAAACCTTTCGTCTTTTTTGGTCCTACAATAAATAAAAGGCGCAGCTCTTAAACGCTCCCCATGATTTAAATAATACTGATATTCCTTAGGGGTTTTTACTTCAAAGGCACAAAACCGTCCCCTAAAGACCCCTATGACATCGCTTGCCCCATTAATTGCGTATTTTGATGAATGTTTCCTCATCACCTTCCCATCGAAAAAGCCGGAGGACGGGTTCTTCCAAAAAAACCCGTCTTTTAAGGAATTTAAATAATCCAATATTGCGGCTTCAATTTGACTCTCTTTAATAGGCGCCATGTTTTAAATCTCTAAGCATAATTTTAAGCTGAATCGGGTCAAGGGTATCAAACCGACTCGGCAAGTCCTCAGTGACTAACTCATGCCTTTCAATAAATTTAAAAACCTTTAAAACTTTATCTTTATTTTTTGTTAACCAACTGGGCTCTTGTTTAATTTTTACTAGATAATACCGATAAGTTATTAAAGCCAAAACTTCAATTTTATTTAACTTCCTATCCTTTAAATTATCTTTTTCAAAAAGCTCTTTATATTTCTCCTTAAAGTTTATCATAAAACGTTCCTTTGCCTAAAAGCTTCTTTTATAGCTGTGAAATCTATTTTCTTATCTTTTGTGTATAGGTTTCTATTTGAATCGTAATTTAAAAAATACATTGTATCCTTAACAGTTTGACCACGATGTTTAAGTATTCGGAGAGTTGGATAAAAAGAGTCCTCGATAGAAAATCTTTGTAATATATAAAAAAATTGTACGAGATTTGTAATGGTTTTGCTACCTCTGATGTCAGTCATACTAATAAAGCGAGGAGTGTTTTCGCTTATTTCTGATGCTGTATGAGCGACACAGACAAAAGGTTTTTGTGTTCGACTAATAAGTTCCTTTAACTGCCAAACGAAAGTTGACTGTTCTGATGGGTGAATGTCGCAGTAAAATTCACTCGTAGTTAAGTTGTCATAAAAAATAATTGCAATATCATCCCTTAAAAAAGTTTCAGTCATATAATCTTTTTTCTTTTGTATTTCACCCCTTTTAAAATATTCAGGCCATGCCATTTCACTATGAATAATTAACTTGTCAGTAAGACAAAAAAGGTCTTCTTTTTCCATATGAGTTGCTGCCAATAAAAATTCTATTAAAAAATCCTCTTCAGTTTCTTCACTTAACCAAACTAAAACCTTCTTATCCTTCGGGCATCGCCTTAAAGAATCCCAAATCATTGACCTTGTTAAGGTTGATTTTCCCCCATGGGATACACCTAAAAAAAGGTGCATGCTTCCAGGTCTAAACCCATTATGCTCTTTTAAAAAAGTGAAATCGCTATACCAGACAGTTTGGCTCCTTTGCTTAACTAACTCGTGACATCTAGCCAAAACGGTTTTATTAACCTCTTTCATTAACTCTCCTCAGTTTGTTTTGTATTATAATACGATCCCCTCTTTCTGAAAGGCAAGCTTAAGTGGATCCACTTTTTGAACAGGCGAAGCATTTAGATAACCTTCAAACTTTTCACCAAAAAGCGTTGAAGGCTGAAGGTATTGATTCATTTTTGGGTCGGTTAACCAGTCGCGAGTTTTATTATCTATTACTTTTTTAAAATCCAAAACCGAGTAACTTTCGCCCATGCGCTTCGCAATTAACTTTAAACTTAAGCCTGAACTTGCCCTAAAATTTTTATTTGCTGTGTTATTTAAATATTTGATTACTTCTTCGGCCGTGATTTTAATTTCGTCCGTAATGGCCAGTTTTTGCTTCTTTTTTTGGGGAGCCTTAGCCTTACTATTAGTTTTAGGGTTTTCAACCATTTCAGGGGCATCTAGGGGCATATAAGAAGGGCAATATGCATGGGGCACGACCTCAGGTTTCACCTGAGAAGAAATTGGGGAGGAGTTCCAGTCCTGAGATTTTTTAACCTCATCACCTTTTCCAGTATATATATTATTATTATACATATAGACAGAATCTTGTTTTCTCGTTTCTTGATTCGAGGTTTTGCTAGGTTCTTTTTTGCTCCCCTTAGTGTTTATAGGCTTCTTGCCGGTTTTATAAACTTGAGTTGTAGAAACGAGAAACCAAGTTTCTAGAAACGAGGTTTTTACGGTAAAATAGTTTTTACATGGAGCCCCACGCCTTTCAATTAACAAGATGCCCAATTCGGTTAACTTTTTAAAAATTGCCCTTCTTTTATGCTCCCCGACCATGCATTCCTTTTCTATTATTTTAGTTTCAACATGATATTCCTCACCCTTTTCTCGTTGAACCTCAATTAAAAATTGCAAAACAAGAGCAGCGTCTTTGCAGTTTAATTTCTCCGCAAGCCTGCGATTAATAACAAAACTCGATTGATAACCCGCTGTGTATAAGATAGCGTCACTCATTACTTCTCCCTTTTTTTATTTTTTTTAGTTGTGACATTATACATTATATAATATAAAACATCTACGAAAAGAATGGAGGTTAAATGTTAGACGAAAAAATTAAGAAATTAAAAGAAAACTTTGACGACTTAATAAGGGCAATACAAAAAGTCCATGATGATTATGAAGCTATGGAAAAAAAGTATTGGAACCTTTATATGGGTCATCAAGAATTAAAACAAACTAAGGAGAACAGTTATGATGTTAAATGATGATCACGGGTTTAACGAGATTTGCTTACATTGCGGCAGAAGTTATTTCATACTCTGCGGATGTAAAAAAAGCAAAGAAGAGTTTTACAGTGAAGAAATAAGATGTGAAGTTTTAAATTCTATAATACAAGAACAACGATATGAGGAGGAGTCATTATGAGCAACAAGGGTATAGTTAACATTCACGGCAAGCAATACAAAACAGTTATTTTAAGGGTTAACGAGTTTCGAACAGAACCAAGTTTTCAGGGCTTCGGTATAGAAACTAAAATTTTGGATTATGGTTTTCAAACCGGATTTGTTGCCGTTCAAGCTTTTATTACTGATCCTGCGGGCCGGGTTATCGGGTCCGGGCTAGCTGAAGAGAAAAGAGGGGCAGGAAACATTAATAAATTTTCTGCATTAGAAAACTGCGAAACCAGCGCAATCGGGCGCGCATTAAGTTCAATCGGTCTTGGCGGTGAAGAATATTGTTCTGCCGATGAATTAGTTTTGGCCCTTGATAAACAAAAAAACCCACAAAGAAACTCACAAAAAAATCCACCACAAGACCCTGCTGTGATACCTCCCCCCGAAGGCATCAAGCAAAAGTTTAAAAGGGCTTTCGATGCGTTCGTAAGAAAACATGGAATTAAAAAAACCATGGAGACGGTCCAATGCAAAGATATAAAAGAAATTGCCCTGATAGAAGATTTAAGGTTGCAACAAATTGCGGATGAGTTAACATTAAAGCTACACAAGACTTGATTTAACAGGCCATACGCATGGGAACTTTTTTAGTTTTTTTATCTTATTTTTTATTAATCTCGCTTCTTTGGTGGCTCATTATAAATGGGCCACATCTTTAAACTTTCATTGACTTATATAATACACAAAATTAAAATTTAATTATGGCACAAGACATGAATTCACCTAGTAACACCTAGCCCAATTGCTGGGTGAGTTCATTTTTACTTAAGGTATTATGGACGGATATCAAGTAGGAAAAAAAGCGTTTAGAAATAAACACAAGACCGCAAACTGCACTAAGTGCGGAGTCCCTATGCTTGTCCAAAAAAACAAAGTCCAGATGGTTTGCGACAATTGTTTAAAAGACCTTTTAATGAACCTTGAGCAGATGGCAAAAGACAATGCTAAAAGACTTAAAATTGAAAAAGATATAGAAAAAAGAAAACAAATTGAAAAAGAAAATAAAAGAAATTATTTAAAATCACATAAACTTAGAGTTAGGCTTAATGATATTAGTTTTAAAATGCCCGAAATACTAGAAAAGGTAGAGCGCAATTGTTTAAAATGTGACCGAACCTTTATTGCCAATGGGAAGTTTAACAGGATTTGCAATCGATGTGGTGAAATTAATGGAGAGTTATTAAGGACCAGTGAAGGGGATTTTTTTACATGAAAAGCAATAATGCAACTAGAGAACTTTTAGAAAAATTTTTTAATTTAAAAGGTTTTGAAGTTGATTTCAAAAAACATAAAAACGAAACTATTATTCGTGTTTCAAAAGGGCCTTATACTTATGGTGATTCTGGTAAAACAAAACTCGAGTGCTTACTCAAAATGCTCGTCTGGGTCGAGAGGCTTGGCTATGAATAATCGCCAAAATGCAATTAATTACGCGAAGCTTTTTATTGGGAAACCGTATCTTTGGGGAGGCGAAGGTCCAGAGGGTTATGATTGTTCGGGTTTTATTCAAGAAGTTTTATCTTGTATAGGACTTGACCCCAAAGGCGACCAAACTGCTCAGGGGTTATATAATTACTTTTCTAGAAAAGGTTTAGGCAACGGTATAGGACCAGGAAGTCTTTTGTTTTGGGGCAAGGCTATCGATCGAGTTACTCATGTTTCGCTAGCGATTGATTTTAGTCAACACATAGAAGCAGGAGGCGGAGGCAGGGAAATAAACAATCTTAGAAAAGCAAGAACTTCTGGTGCTATGATTAGAATAAGGCCTATTAATAAAAGAAAAGATTTGCTTGCGGCGATTAAAATTTAACAATATAATACTTATATCCAAAATCCTTTTCGTAAAAGACATGGAATCCTCAGTTTATTTTAAGTCAGTTAATAGAGGGGTGAGAAATCACCCTTCTATTAGTTTTGGGGAGTTTTTCTTTTGCTTGAGTCTTCTTTATATTGGCGAGTTATAATTTTATTAAGTTCAGTTTGCATTTTTTTGCTTTTATTGCCTGCATGGTTCATTGAAAATATAAATTTCATCCAATCGTCTTTGAGTTTTTGATCCTGTTCGTTTTTGTCGAGATACTTATCAATGATTTTTAAAAAATAAGGTATTGCTAATAAAAGTAACTTCATTAAATCCCCCTTAAAATTATTTGGTCATATCCAAAGCTATAATGTCGGTGAACCCCACGATCGTTTTTAAAAACCCAAATACAATAATCCTTTTTCATCGTGTATTTAAAGCTGAAATCATTAACTCTTTTAATGTCACAGGAGCCTTTTACGCTAAC